>Ga0079306_1000088_pt1 | contig 110858 bp, 93 predicted proteins | sample Methanotroph_Enr_FD_79181 | JGI IMG/M metagenome (GOLD analysis project Ga0079306, IMG submission 79181) | Enriched soil microbial communities from Old Woman Creek wetland in Ohio, USA - Methanotroph_Enrichment_5 | ecosystem: Environmental > Terrestrial > Soil > Wetlands | place: USA: Ohio... | reverse complement strand
GTCCTGGCCCGGGTAAGCCGCCGTCTGCTCTATGGAAATATTGCCGGCCGTCGCGCTGACCTGGTTGGTCTTCACCTTGGCCCGGAACCCGAACTGGCCGTTGGTCTTGCCGAAGATGCCGTTGAGATTATAGGAAGCGTCCCAGTTGGTGCAGTAATCGTGCGTGGTATTGCAGGTCGCGCCGCCCACGTTGCACGGGCTGTTGTTCGTGCTCAGGCACTGGCCGATATTGTACATCGAGATGGTCTTTATGGGAGGGGTAGAGGCGGGATCGAGCGGGTTAGCCCCGGAGCCGAACTTGAAGATCTCGAAGGTGAGGTCGTCGATGCCGAAAGCGCCGCCCGTGCTTACGCAGATGATCTGGGCGCACAGGGCGAGACAGGCGCCCGGATAGCCGGTCTGCGGCTTGTCGAATTGTATGAAAGAGGAATCGCGCCAGGGATTGCCGCTGGCAGTGAGAAAAGAGCGGGAGGTCCCCAGGCTGCCGCTGTTGCAATAGTTCATGCCGCCGTCGCCCACGTCTATTTTGCTGATATAGAGCTGCTGGGCGGAAGCCGTTAAAGAAAGCCCGGCCAACATCGCCAGCGGGCCCAGGAATGAAAATAGTTTTTTTTGCATAATCTTCCTCAATAAAGGCAGAACCGGGCCGGGGCCGTTTTTAATCACGCCCCGCCTTCAAATATCTTTTCAATTTTGCCATTTTAGTCATAATAAATCAATATAAATAATAGAGCGTCTAGTCATAGAGTTTAAGCGAGTATCTCTTCAGCTCATAATTGCCGGACAGCTCGCCGGCTTTCTCTATGGTCCAGAGCCTGTCGCCCGCCACCCAGAAAGCCGCCGCGGGCCGTTTGCCGAAATCCTGGCTCGAGATCTTCCTGAACCCGCTTTCCGTCAGCTTGTAGCGCCGCAGGACGTTCTTCCCGTCGAGCGTCCAGAGCTGGCCGTCCGCCCACTGCATGCAGACCAGGCTCTTCACGCCTTCGAGGGTATAGGTGGCCGAAGCCCCCGCCGCGGGGTCCAGGCCGTATTTATAAAGCATGCCCGAGGAAGCGTCGAAAGCCCAAAGGTTGTAGCCGTCCCAGGCCGCGCCCTGCGGGGCGGCGCCGGGGGTCTTGACGGATTCGATTATGGAGCCGTCTTTGAAGTTCTGAAGGGCGTAGCGCAGCTGGGCCATGTCCAGGGTCCAGAGCCCGCTGTCGGAAGCGCTCAGCGCGCCGGCTTTCAGCGGCCCGCCTGCCGGGGCGGGCAGGACGCGCAGAGTGGAAAGATCTTTGGTGTCCCTGAGGATAAGACCCCTGTTCCAGTCGGCCAGCCACACGCCTTCTTTCGTCACGGCGAGGCCGGAAGGATTGGACAGGTCCAGCGGGGCGCTGCCCAGAAGCTTGTAATGCGCCTTCGCGCGCCAGCCGTAGATCTGCCAGGCGGCGCCGGACATCAGCAGCAGGCCTGCAAGGCCCATCGCGATGGCGCGGGAGACGTTCTTGCGGGCGCGGATGAAGCCCTGGTCGGGGCCCGCGGAAACGAAAACGCTGGGCAGCTCCACGCCTTTAAGGGCGTAAAGCTTCAGGACCTGGGTCACTTTTTCGGACCACTGGCTGGATTCTTTCAGGACATTGGCCAGGCCGGCGGCGTTCTCCACGCCCTTGGACTCCTGCTCGCGCATCTTCATGGTCCAGGCCTCGCGCTCGGAGCGCAGGCGCTCTTCCCAGACGGCGAATTCCTGCCGGTGGGTTTCCCACACGGAGCGCTCGCGGTCCCACATTTCGCGCCACTGCGCGCGTTCGGCGTCCCAGTTGGCCTTGGAATTCTCCAGGGTTCCGGTCAGATCTTTTATTTTGGACTCCAGGTCCTTCATTTTGACCTGGTCGTCGCGGCGGCTCTTGCGCTCGTTCAGCAGCTCGGCCAGGGTCTTCTCAACGGCTTCCTTGGAATCGGCCAGCTTGGCCGTGAGGCCGGCTTTAGCGTCGTCCAGGTCGGCTTTCTCCACGGAAAGGCCGGTAAATTTGTTGTGCCACTCGTCGCGCTCGGCGCGCAGCGCGTCGATGCGGCCCTGCAGGCTCACCATCTCCACCTTGGTGCGCTCCAGGATCTCTTTGAGCAGGGCGACTTCGCGGGCGTGATTCTTCCTCTGGGCGTCGAGCAGTTTCTTGGATTCCTCCAGGTTCAGCGCCGTGGCCAGTTCCTCGTTGAGGGATTTCTCGCGGGCTTCCTGGTAATGCTGCTTGATCTCCGAGAGATGGGCCTTGGTCTCTTCCAGCTGGTTGGTGAGGTCGCGCAGCTGGGCTTCCTTGCCGGCGAGCAGGGTCTTCCATTCGCCCTCGGCCTTGGAGAAATTCTCGCGCAGGAAACGCATGGTCTCCATGTTGGACTGGCGGATATCGGCGGGCAAAGGCGAAGCGTCCGGGACGTATTCGGTCCCCGAAACTTTTTTCCAAAGGTCGTTCAAATGCCTGTCGATCTCGTTGCTTTCCATAAATATTTTTATCGGTCGGCCGGCTTTCCGGCTTCCCCATATGATTAGTTTAACAGGAGGGTATTAACCGGCAGTGAACTAAATGTTAACAAAAGGTTACGGAACGGCCTGCCGCGGGGACAGGGTTAGAAAAACCCTGCCGGAGGCCCGAGCTTGCGTAGCGCGAGGGCCGAGGCGGGGAAGGGCGAGCACGGTGTGCGGGTGGCCGCTACGGCCACCGCAGTGACCCTGTTTTTTCTAGCCCTGTCCCCGCGGCAGGCCAGCCCCGCTCCCGGCCTACCTCACCAAGCTCTGCAGCTCTACCGTGGCCTGGCTGATGTCGATACCGGAGTCCTGGTACTGCGTCAGCATGCGCTGGAGGGAGCTTTTCAGCACGTCCGTGGGAGCTCCCCCTCCCTTCAGCTTCAGGTAGTTCTGCCAGTCCAGGCTGAAATCGTACTTAAGCTGGTTCAGCTTGTCCGCCTTGCGCTTTTCCGCCATGGCCTTCAGCTCAGACTCGGCTATGGCCTGGCGCTTCACTATCGCGGACAGCCTTTCTTTTTCGCTGTTGACGCTGGCTTTCTGGGCCTGCGTGTCCTTCAGCCGGCCGTTGAGCGAATCTATCTCGGCCTTCATGGAGGACAGCTCTTCTTTTAAAAGGTTCTCGCGCCTGGCGCTTTCGTCCAGGGCCTCCACCAGGTCCTTCCGGTATTTTATCTCCTGCTTTATAAGGCGCTCATACTCCGCCTCTATGTCCTGGTCTCCGAAACGGAGGGCCAGGGTAAGGGAATGCGCCGGCACTATGGCGCCGGTCAGCGGCACGGACAGGCCGTAGGAGATCTCGGAAGCGAGGTGCTTCCAGCCCAGGCCGGCGCTCAGGGCCGAGGCGCGCGACGCCAGATTCAGGCCCGTGCGGGAGAACAGCTGGCCGGCGCGTTCGGTGCGCCAGACATGCTCCACCCCGGGATTAAGGCTTACGTTCCCGGGCTGTCCGGAAGAGGAGGTGCGTTTGGCCAGGTCCAGCGACAGGGTGTAATCCTCATGCCGCTCCGAGACGCCCAGCCTTACGACCAGGGGAGCCTTGTCTTTAAAGCCGACGTCGAAAGAAGGGTTGTTCAGGTTCAGCACCGAAAATCCTACGGTATGATTCCCGTCCGGCCTGAAGGCCGCGCCCAGGTCCAGTCCCACGCCGGAAGCCGAGATCCCCCCCGAACCGGAAACCTGCAGGATCTTGAGATTGGCGCCCAGGTCGAGCACGCCGGCGGCGGTCCGGCGCAGCTGCCAGGTGCCCCAGCCGAAAGAGATGGTTTTCTCGGTCAGGACGCCGCCGTCGTCCCGGTAAAGCCCGGCGATGGAAAGCGTGCCCATCTTGCCGTAGGCCATGCGCGGGACCAGCGCCCACACCCCGTAGGCCGCGAAGTCCGCCGGGCCCTGCGTGGTCCGCTCGGAAGAAAGGAAATGCGCGCCGGTCTCGAACTTGCGCGAAGCGCCGGGTAGGGCCGGGTTGCCGTAAAGCGAAAGCGGGTCCTCGAGGGCGGCTCCCTGCCCGCCGAACCCTGCCTGCCGGGCGCCGGCGGGGATATCCTCGAAGACGGCGAAAGAAGGGACCGTGAAAGAAAGCAGCAGAAAGAAAGCAAAAGAAAAATTGCCGCAAAGAGGCACATGGGGAGAAATTTTAGTTCTGAAGAATGGAAGATCTGGTGTTCTCATTGTTGTGTTTGTGCTTCTTGTGCCTCTTTGTGGCTAAGTCTTCTTCGTTTCCGCGGCTTCGGCGGCCTTTTTCTTTTCCTCAGCCACGTCGGAATAAAGCGCTATTTTGCCGCGGCCGTGCGATTTCACCCAGTAAAGGGCGTCGTCGGCCTTTTCGAGCAGGCCCTCCATGGTGGAGGCGTCCTGCGGGAAAGTGGAGACGCCGATGCTCATGGTGAAGCGCAGCTCCTTCGTCTTCGAAAAAGGCACCGGGATGCGCAGCTCGGCCAGCTCCTGGCTGAGACGCTGCGACAGGCGCTGGGCCTCCATGCCGGTGGCCTGCGGCAGCAGGATGACTATCTCGTCGCCGCCGTAGCGGCACGGGAAGTCGATCTTGCGCAGGTTCGACAGGATCACGCGCCCGGCCTCTTTCAGCACCTTGTCGCCTATCTGGTGCCCGTAGGTGTCGTTCACTTCCTTGAAATAGTCGATGTCGGCCCAGACCACCGCCAGCGGCTGCTTGAAGCGCTCGGCGCGGTAGAACTCCTCCTGGAAGCGCTGGTTGAAGTAGCGCCGCATCGGCAGCTTGGTCAGCTCGTCGTAAAGGGAGAGTTCCTCGACCTTGTCGAACAGGCGGGAATTGTCCACGGCCAGGGCTATCTGGCCGCCGAAGGACTTAAGCATGGCCAGCTCCTCAGGCTCGATGCGCTGCTGGCTGAGCAGATTGTCGACGATGAGCAGGCCGATGGTCACGCCCTGGACGGCGAGCGGCATGTAGAGCACGCAATCCTTGTAGCGCTCCATGAACGCGCCGGAACTTCGCCCCAGCACGATGTCCGCGAAGCGGTGCGCGCCGGCCTCCAGCGGGATCTCCTCGTAGGCGATGCTCTTTATCTGCCCGCGGATATCGGCGGAAAGCTCGCCCTTCAGCTTGCGGTTCTTCTCGTCGATCAGGTAGAGCCGCACGCGGTCGAAGCCGAAATAGGTCTGGATGCCGGACAGGATGTGCCGGAAGCTTTCCCGCACGCGCAGCGCGGTGGCGAACACCTCGGTCAGCTCGGTGATAGCGGTGACGTTCTTGTCGTACTTGCGGTGCAGCGAGAAAAATTCGGCTTTGTAGTAGTCGCGCAGGTAGGAACGCAGGTAGGCGTCGGCCCGCGCGGACTCGGCCGCGGAAAAGCGGCGCTTCCTGGGGGAGCGCTCCATGCGCACCAGGCCGAAGCAGGGGATCACGCTGTGCCCGCCGGACGGATCGCAGTAGTCGAACCTGAACGGCGAGTAAAGAAAGCTCCCGCCGGGCGTCTTCGCGGAAGCGGCGGCGAGCGTCTCGATGGCCCGGGCCGCCGCGGAGCCGGGGAGCGGCCTCAGGTTTTCCTCGTGCTCGAACGAGACGCCGTAAGCGTGGCGCTGGCTCAGGCGCAGCAGGCCGGTCTTCTCCTCGTATTCGTAGAACGAGGCCCCGTCCAGGGCGAACTGCTCCGAAACGGCCTCGAGGGCCGCCTTCATGAAGGCGTCGCGGCCTTCGTAAAAAGCCTGGCCCGGCGCGGCCCCGTATAAATTTTTAGCGCTCTTTTTCATCGGTCTCAGTACAGCGACAATAAATAATCCGCTTCTCCCTGCGCCATGATCAGCTCGCGCGTCAGGTCTTCCCGCTCGTAATCCCTGCGGGCTATCTTCAGCGACAGGTTCCACAGCGCGCGCTCCAGCAGCAGTTCGGCGGTGGGGTACACCATGATATTGGGCTTAAGTTCCGGCGCCGAAAAAAGCCGCCTGTAGACCACCGTCTCTTTCTCGTCCCTCAGCCGCTCCTCGAACACCGATTTCAGGCAGGGGAAGACCCCGAAACTCTCGGCGAAAGCGGAGGCGTTGCGCGGCTCCATGGCCCAGGCGACGAAAGCCGCGGCGGCCCCGTGGTCCACGGTCGAAGCGGAGACGGCCAGGTTATAGACCAGCATAAGGCCGCCGCCTGAAGGGTAGCCCGGGTAGGGCAGCATCTTCAGGCCGGAGCGGCCCGCGCCCTGGATCTTGCGGGAGGAGATTATGAAGGCGCAGTCTTCGGCCGGGCGGGGGCCGTTCTCGAAACGGTCCGCGCTGAAAAGCTCTATCTTGCCGCTGACGGCCAGTTCCAGCCAGTCCTCTATGCCGCCAGCGGTCTCTTCGCGGCTGAAGGTGGCCCTGTTGAAATCGTCGGAGAACAGGCCGCCGCGGCGGCCCCAGACGCGTGGCAGCACGTCGGCGACCGAGACCGAGCCGGAGGAACCGGGGACGGAAAGCTCCCTGAAATTCCCCCGCCGCGCCGGCGCGCGCACGCGGTCGAGGGCGGCGCGGAAACCTTCCCAGGAGGCCAGCTCCTTGTCGGGGTCTTCGACGGCGTCCTTAAGCGCCTGCGGCCTGTAAAAAAGCGCCGGGGCCTCGAGCCACCAGGGGGCGGAATAGGCGCGGGAATCTTCGTGCCGGCAGAGTTCCTTCAGGATGAAGTCGGGATAGCGGCGCTGCGACAGCGCCTCGAGGCTCGAGGAAAGGTCGGACAGCATGCCCAGTTTGGAGAAGAGCTCGGTCCAGTTCTGGGGGATCTCCATGACGTCGGCCAGCGGGTTGCGCTTGGGGTCGCGCAGGTGGGCGAACAGGCTTTCCCAGAGGCTATGGCGGCTTTTGACCGAAAATTCTATATGGGTGTCGGGGTAGGCCGCGGAAAACCTGGCAAGCAGGCTCTTGAAAGCCAGGTGCTTCCTGTGGTCATAGTCCGAGAGCAGCCAAATGATCATCTTTAAATATATACCCCGCGAACATTACAATAATATTGCGAACAGTTCGGGTTGGACGGGGCAAGGGCCCGCAAACCCTGAAAGATGGAAACCCTTGCGTCGGTTTCCCCCCACCCGGGAAAATTAGGGTGGGGTCGCCACGCATAAACCGCATAGCGGTTTTGCGCGGCCCCGGCTCGGCGGTTTTGCTGCGCTGAAAACCGCCTCCGCCCTTGCGGCCCGGACGCGAAGCATAATTATGCTTCGCTCTAAAGCCGGGCCTCACCTTCCGCAAAGGGTTTGCGGGCCCTTGCCCCGTCCAACCCTCCAAAGAAATTTTACCGTCTTCCGAAACCAACTCCTACCAGCCCGGAGTATCAAGATCCGGGGCCACCTTCAGGCTGTTCTTGAACTTCCCCGCCTCGAGCCGGCGCATCGCGCATAGGGCTACCATCGCGGCGTTGTCAGAACAATAGGCCTTCTCCGAAAACCTTACTTCGAAATCTTTGAGGGCGCCGAAAGCGGCGCGCAGCGCGCCGTTGGCTGAGACTCCCCCGCCCACGGCTATGCGCTTCAGCCCGAGAGACTTCGCGGCGTCCGTGGTCTTCCTGACCAGCGTCTCCACCGCCGAGTCCTGGAAAGCCCTGCAGACCCGCGCCCTGGCGGCGGGCGGCAGCCGCAGCCCTTTGCGGTAAAAATCCTGGCCCAGCTCGGCCGCGAGGTAATAGCTCACCGCCGTCTTGAGCCCGCTGAAAGAAAAATCCATCGTGCCCGGCATGAAAGGCCGCGGGAAATCCGGGAGCTTGCCGGCGGCGCGGGCCGCTTCTTTCTCGACTTCCGGCCCGCCGGGGTAGGGCAGGCCGAGCAGCTTGGCCACTTTGTCGAAGGCCTCGCCGGCCGCGTCGTCCCGGGTGCGGCCCAGGACCTTGTAATCGCCGTAGCCGCGGGCATGCCAGAGCTCGGTGTGTCCGCCTGAAACGATAAGCACCAGCAGCGGGAACCTGAGCGGCCTGGCGACTTTTCCGTTCTCGAATTCGCAGGCCAGCAGATGCCCCTCCAGGTGGTTCACTCCTATGAGCGGGGCCCCGGAGAGTTCGGCGGCGGCTTCGGCCGCGACGCGCCCGACCATCAGCGCGCCGGGCAGCCCGGGACCGCGCGAAAAAGCGACCGCATCGAAGGAGCCCGGCTTCAGCGGGGCAGGCGTTTTGGCGCGCCGCAGCGCGCCCCCGAGCACGAAAGGGATCTTTTCCAGGTGGGCGCGGCTGGCCAGCTCCGGCACCACGCCGCTGTATTTACGGTGGAGTTTTATCTGGGAAAAAATGACGTTGGAGCGCAGGACCCGTCCCTCCAGCACCGCCGCGGAGGTCTCGTCGCAGGTAGTCTCAAAAGCCAGTATTTTCATCAAAAAGAATCGAGAATCATGAATCGAGGATCGGGGAGGGGAATCGAAAAACTCTTCCTTGATGCTCGATTCCCGATCCCTGATTCCCGACGCGGACTTATTTCCCCGGTTTCAAATTCCCAAGCACTTCGCGGGCTTTCAGCAGCTCCACGGCGCGGTCCAGAACCTCGTCCCGGACGCCGTTCTTCTTCGCTTTTTCTTCCTTGCCGGGGTAATAGATCTCTTCGCCCTGCTGGAGCAGTTTCTTTTCCGTCTCCAGCGGGACCTTTATCTCTATGTCCGGGGTGATGCCGCCGGTCTCGTTCTTGGCGTCGTGCTGTATCGATTTCCCGCTCGGGGTGTAATACTTCGCTATGGTCAGGCGCAGCGCCGACTTGTCGGAGAGCGGGATCATGGACTGCACGCTGGCCTTGCCGAAGGAGCGCTCGCCCATGATGACGGCGCGCTTGTTGTCCTGCATGGCGCCGGCCACGATCTCGCTGGCGCTGGCCGAATAGCGGTTGATCAGGATGACCATCGGCAGCATTTCGTACTTGGCCGTGCCGTTGGCCTTGAATTCCTGGTAGTTCTCGGGCTTGCGGCCCTTGGTGTAAACGATCATCTTGGCGTCGTTGAGGAACAGCCTGGAAATATCCACGGCGGAGGAGAGCAGGCCGCCCGGGTTATAGCGCAGGTCCAGCACCAGCGACTCCATGCCCTTGCCCTTAAGCTCGGCCAGGGCCTTTACGAAGTTTTCCGTAGCGTGGCCGGTGAATTCCACTATCTTGATATAGCCGGTCTTCGAGTCCAGCATATGCCATTTCACGTTCTCGGCTTTTATCAGTTCGCGGGTAAGGGTAAGGTCTTTGGTGACCCACTCCGCGGTCTTGTCCTCGGGCTCGCGCGCTGTGGTCAGCTTGACCGGCGAACCCGGCTTGCCGCGCAGCTTCTTTATGGCGTCGTCTATCACCATGTCTTTGGTGGATTCGCCCTCGATCTTTATGATCTTGTCGCCGGGCAGTATTTCCGCCTTCCAGGCCGGGGTACCGGGCAGGGGCGTGACCACGGTCAGCCAGCCTTCGCGGACGTCCACCCTGATGCCGATGCCGCCGAATTCCCCCTCGGTGTCGCTTTTCACCCTGTCGTAGACGTCAGGTTCCATGAACTGCGAAAAGTCGTCCAGTTCGGCGACCATACCCTTGGCGGCGCCGTAAACCAGCTTCTGCGGGTCTATCTGTTCCACGTAATTTTCTTTTATCAGCTCCATCACGTCGACGATGACTTTCAGCTGCTGGTAGGTCTGGTCCAGCGCGAAGTTCACATAAGGGAAAACAGCGCCTATGACCAGGGCCGAAAGTGTGACAAAAACGAGTTTCCTCGCGTTCTTCATAAAAGTGCTCCTTGAAAACGTGAAAAAGCCGGCGGCCAAAGCCGCCAGGTGTTTATATTTTTAATTATATCTAATTTAGGCGTTTTTTACTGCGTGAGCGCGGCCGGCAGCCACTTGAGCGGGTCCAGGGCCCGGTCGCCCTTGCGGATCTCGAAATAAACGGCGCTGCCTGAAGATTTCTTGCCCGAGCTCACGGCCTGCGTATCCTCGCCGGCCAGCCCGAGCGGGGTAAGGGCCTGCACGGCCTGGCCTTTGACCGCGTCGATGCGGCTTAAAAGCCCGTAGATGGTGAAAAAGCCTTTTTCATGGTCGACGATCACGACGTTCCCGTAGGCGCGGAAAGGCCCGGCGTAGATGACCTTGCCGGCCAGGGCGGCCGTCACCGGCGCGATCGGGTCGGTGGCGATGCGTATCCCCTCGCGCACGATCCAGGTCTTAAGGCCCGGCACGTCTTCCCGGCCGAAATGGCTTATGACCCTGCCATGGGCGGGCCAGCTCATGGAGCCCTTGGCTATAGGCAGGTCCGTCCCTTCCTGGCTGCGGTAGGGGGCCTGTTTCTGAAGTTTTTTTACCAGCCGGGTGAGGCCCAGGGCGGCGTTCTGCAGGTTTTCCAGTTCCCTGGACAGCCTGGCCTGCTGCTCGCGGGTCTTTTCCAGTTCCCCCTGCTTGCTTTTGACCATGGTCTTCTGGGCCGTGTTCTGCCTGCGCAGCAGCTCCTGGCGGGATTTAAGCTCCACGCCTTTGGACTTGAGGGTTTCGATATCTTTGTTGACGCGGACCGTTTCGCCCTTGATGCGGGTGAGCAGGGCGCGTTTATTGAGCATGGCCGAGCGCATCAGCATATCTTTCGAGATGTCGCGCAGGCCGAAGTAAGGGTAATAAAAATCCTTCAGGATGGAATACATCACCAGTTCCCCGGTAATGTCCCCGGCCAGTTCTTTTTTTGCCTTTTCCAGGGATTCGTATTTCTGGCGGGCCTCTCCGGAGCGGGAACGCGACTTGTCGAGCTGGTCCTCCAGTTCTCTCTTGCGGGTAGCCGTTTGCTTTTCCTCTTTTTTAAGGCCGGAGAGCTCGTTGGAGATGCGCTCTTCCTCCAGCCGGTACTGCTCCAGCTCTTTTTTCTTTTCGTCGAGCTGGCGGCTTATTTCCTCGAGATTTTTCTTTTTCGCGTCGACGGCGGGCTGCTGGCCCAGGGCCGCGCGCGGGAAGACGGAGAGCAAAGCAAAGCAGAAAAGAGCAAGGCAGAATTCAGCGCAGAGACGCAGAGTTCGCGGAGAAAGATTTATGGATTGAGGACAGCGATGCATTTGATTGATCTGTGTGCCGATAGACCGGTGAAAACAGAAAGAAAATTCCTTTTGGCCCAGTTAGTACCGGTCGTTCTTCCACTGGCAGAGCGCCCAACCCAGCAGCGCGCCCGAGGCGGTCACGGCGGCCTGCCAGAGCGGGTTCGGCCAGACCCAGACGGGGCTCAGGTATTTCACGGGATAGACCACGGCGTAGGCTGCCAGCGCCGAAGCGGCGCCGCCCCCGGCCCCGGCGAAGAACCAGTTCCTGTCGGCCCCGAGGGAGGCCGCCAGCGAGGCCGGCGTATGGCCGTGGGTGAGCGCCAGCGCGGCCATGATCATGAAAGCCAGGAAGGACAGCGCCATGCCCAGCGTTATCAGGTGCCCGTAAAAGATGGCGTGCATTATGGCGTAAGCTTCCAGGGGCTTGTATTTCACGTCGGCCACTCCCGGAACGCGCCAGGCGGCGTCGGTCCAGGCGTTCATGTCGCCCAGGGAATCCTCGTTGATCAGCACTTCCCAGGTGTCCGGCATGGGGTTCGAGCCGGGCGGCAGCACCGACGCCACCAGCTCGGGCTCCTCGGCCTTAAGCCGGGCCAGCCTGTCCTGGCGGCTCACGTAGACGGCCTGCTGCGTGCCTTTTATAGCTGACAGCGCGGCGCCTATAACCTCGGAACTCTCTTTAGATTTTTCGTCGCGCACTACGATTATCCGGAAATCCTCTTTCAGCAGCACCGCGATCTCGCGCATCTGGGCGTGCATGAAAAGCAGCATCTCGGCCAGCAGGCCGGCGGAAAAAGCCAGCAGAAAAGCTACCCTGTAGCCCTTGCGCGGTTTATGCGGGTGGGCGCCTTCGTGCTGCACGTGTTTGTGTTCGTCCATAAAGTTAAATTATAACTTTTATAGCACGGCAACTTAAAGACAAGAAACTGCAAATATAGCCACAAAGAGGCACAAGGGGAAATTTATTTTTTTCGGTCTTGTGCTTTTTTGCAGCTATATCTCTTCGCCGTAAAAAGGAACAGGCCGCTTATGCGGCCTGTTCGCTGCGGTCTGGAAGATTATTACAGCGACGCGTCGTTGAATTCCACGGAGGCCACGAAGGGAGAACGGGAAAGCTCGCCTATCATGTCCACCGGCAGCGTGCCGGTGACGTCGAAAACGCTGAACTTGGACTCGGCGTTCTTCTGCGGCAGCCTGAACCAGGCCGCCGAGTCGAACCCTCCCTCGTCGGTGAGGCGCTTAATGAACTCGGGGACGAAAATATTGGGCTTGTTCTGGTAAGGGACCTTCAGCGTGAACCGCACCTTGGTCTTGAGCGGCATGCCGATGCTCTTTTTTTCCACGGCCACGCCCGCCACTCCGCTTATCTTGGCTATTTTGGCCATGTTCGCGTAAGGCGCCCAGCCCAGGATCACGGTCTTTTTGCCTTTGTTAGCGTAGGCGATCTTCTCGCCGGCGAAGCGCAGGCCCGCGGCCTCGAGCTTGAGCAGCAGCTTGTCATAGGAACCCTCTCCCACGGAGACGCCCAGCAGGACGTACTCCCTGGCGTACTTTTTGGAGCCGGCGTTCATCGGCGAAACGAAAGAGCCCAGCGGGCCGCTCTCCCCGGCGAAAGTGACCTTGTAATGGCCGGACGGCAGCGCCGGCAGGCCGGCCCTTTCCTCCGGAAGGGCCCTGGCGGCCGCTTTCGCGGCAGGCGGGGTCTTGAGCGAGGGTGCGGGAGCCGAGATCACCGAGTCGCGGAAATCGCGGAAATCCGTGCGCACGTTCATCGTATTTTTGGAATTCAGGTAGCCGTCGGCGGTCTCCATGCAGTCCTGCAGGGCGGGGTCCGAAAAGCCGCTGCTGGTAAGGCTGGCGTCTACGGGCAGTTCCTCGGCCAGAGCCGGGAAAGCCGCGCAGGCCAGGAGGAGCAAAGCGTATAACAGGTTATTTTTCATTATTTATCCCTTGCGAATCCGCAGACAACAAAAAAAAAGAGAAACGAAATAAAATTTTCGTTTCCCCTGGTTACAGCTGGTTAAGGCCAGCCGGTGGATTCTCCCTCTCCAGATCAGAGGGATTACAAGGGTACTACCTGATTATTCTAGCTTCAATTGACGAATGACAACAGGGGCATAGGGCCCAAAAGCGGGGAATATAAAGGCCTACCCCGGCCTGGGCCCTTTGGGCAAGCCCGGATCCGGCAGGATGCGCGAGGGGAAGCTTCAGCGGGAACTTCCCGGCCGTGTTGACAAGAAAGGCGGCGTCTGTTATAATTTATCTACCGGTAGGTAAGTTTTCTTATGACCAAACAACCCACACCAAAGATAACCAAAGGCGACAAGACCCGCCAGCGCATCCTGGAGACCGCTTCCGCCCTGATGGCGGAGAAGGGCCCCGACGGGGTTTCGATGCGCGAGCTCTCCGCCAAGCTCAAGATCACCAAGCCCGTGCTCTACTACTATTTCAAGGACAAGGACGAGCTGATAAAAGCCTCCTTCCTGGAGGGGACGAAGCATTTCCAGGAGCTCCACGCCGAAATAAGCAACCCCGGCCTGACGCTCGAACAGAAACTCGAGCGGATCTTCAAGAACCACCTGGAGTTCATAATCCGCTACCCGAACATGCCGAAATGCGCGCTCAAGATCATGGCCTCGCCGTCGAGCGGAGTGCTCAACCAGATGGCCCGGGACTTGAAAAAGAACAATAGGCTGGCCATGCGCGGCATGATGGAGGCCTCCGCCCGCAAAGAAGGACTGTCAAAAACCGGCATTGACGGCATACTGCACATGGTCAGCGCCGTCATAACTTATTTCATGATCGAGGCCCGCGAGCACGGAGCCGCCAGCCTGGACAAGAAGCTGCCCGGCCGCCTGGCGCACCTCATCACCTCCGGGGCCAGGCACCTGAAGACGGCTTTGGTAATACTGCTCCTTTCCCCCCTGCTGGCCTCGGCCCAGGCCGTGGACCTCAGCGTGGACGGGGCCGTGAAGCTGGCGATGAAGAGCAACACCACCGTGACCAACGCGGAACGCACCCGGCTCATATATAAGGAGAAGATCCGCGAATACTGGGGCGGCGTCTATCCCCAGCTGAGCGCCAGCGCCCAGTACACCCGCAATATTGAGAAATCCACCATCTTCATAGCCGGCAACAGGGTGGAGATGGGCTCCGACAACGCCTTCGCTGCCTCGCTGGACCTGAACCAGGTGATCTGGGCCGGCGGCAAGGTGTACACGGGCATAAAGATGGCGGGCATCTATTCCGACTCCAGTTCGGAGCAGCTGCGCGCCGCTCAGAACATGGTTAAAAAATCCGTGACCCAGCTTTATTATTCCGTGCTGCTCTCAAAAGCCATGGCGGACATACAGAAAGAGACGCTGGAACTTTCCAAACAGCATTTAGCCACTATCGAGGCGCAGTACAAGCAGGGCCTGGCCAGCGACCTGACCGTGCTGCGGCAGAAAGTGGAAGTCTCCAACAACGAACCGTCCGTGACCCAGAACCAGAACTACTACGAGGTGGGGCTGCTGGCGCTCAAGAACCTGCTGGGCCTGGACCCAGACTCGGAACTGACACTTTCCGGCAGCATGGGCTGCGACGCCGGCGAAACCGTCCCGCTCGAAGCGCTCTACGCCCGCGCCATGACCGCCCGCCCCGAATACCGCCTGGCGGACCTGCAGAAAAAATTCGCCCTCGAGAACATCACCATCGAGAAGGCCGGGCATTACCCTTACCTGGGGGCTTTCGCCACCAGGCAGTTCCAGGGCCAGACCGACAAATCCTTCCCCGGCGCCGACGAGACCACCTGGAGCCTGGCGGCAGGGCTCAGGCTCAGCCTCCCGCTTTTCGCCGGCGGCTCGGTGACCTCGAAGGTGAAGCAGGCCGAACTGACGCTGGACATAGCCGGTGAAAACCTGAAGAATACCGGGCGCGAACTGAAGATAGCCGTGAAGAAAGCCTGGCTGGAACACAGCGAAGCCGGACAGAGGCTCGCTTCGCAGGCTACGGCGGTTGAAACGGCCAAGAAAGCCCTGACCGCCACCGAACTGCGCTTCAAGAACGGCCTGGCCGGCCAGCTGGACCTGAACGACGCGACGCTGGCCCTGAACAGGGCGCAGACGCTTTACACCCAGGCCCAGCACGACGTCTGTTCCGCGGACGCTGAACTGGCTTGGGCGGTAGGGGAGTAAGAGTCGGGGATCGGAACGAAATCAAGAACGGATTAAAACTAATTTATGAAAAACATGAAAACACTGATCATCTTGGCGATAGCGGCTGTCAGCCTGGCCTCGGGCTGCAGGAATAAAGACGCGGAGGCCCTCAACAAGCTCGAGAAGGACCGCTTCCTGGTGAAAACCGAGAAAGCGCAAGTGCGCAACCTCGAGGAATACATCCTGCTCACCGGCTCGGTCAAAGCCATGGACGAAGCGACGCTTTACCCGCGCGCCTCCGGCAAATTATTGCGGAACCTCCTCAAGGAAGGAGACCCGGTGAAGAAGGACGAACCCGTGGCGCTTATCGAGCGCGACGAAGTGGGCGCGGTCTACGAACCGGCCCCCGTGCCGTCCACGCTGACCGGCGTCATCGGCCGCATCTACCAGGACACCGGCGCGAACGTCACGCCCCAGACCCCGATAGCGATGGTCGTCAACCAGGACAAGGTGCGCGTGGCGGTGGACGTCCCTGAAAAATATATCGGCAAGGTCTTCCAGGGCCAGAGCGCCCGCATAAAAGTCGACGCTTTCCCCGACCGCTACTTCAGCGGCAGCGTTTACAGGGTAAGTCCGGTGGTGGATTCCCGCTCCCGCAATACCGTGGTGGAAGTGCTGGTGGACAACGCCGACGGGCGGCTTAAGTCCGGGATGTTCGCCGAGGCCCGCCTGATAACAGCCTCCCGCGGCGCGGCGCTCTCGGTGCCGGCCGGCGCGGTGGTGAACCAGGACGGCGGCGACTTCATCTTCGTGCCCGCGGCGGGCGACCTCGCCGCCAGGGTTCCGGTGAAGACCGGCATCAGGACCAGCGAATTCGTGCAGATTTCCGGCGTCAAGGAAGGCGCGGACGTCATCACCTTCGGCCTGTACGGCCTGAAGGACGGCAGCAAGATAAAAGTACAGAATTAACAGAACAGAATTCACCACAGAGACACAGAGAGGGAGGAGTTAAGAAGAGAATAAGATCCAGGCGAACAATAGTTCAAGACAAGAGATGTTTTCACTATTCTCTGTGTTCCCTCTCATCCCTCTCTGTGCCTCTGTGGTGAAATACAAGTTGCGGTATTCCATATTTTTATGAAAATAACTGAAATTTCCATCCACAAACCTATCTTCACCACGATGATGATCACCACCCTGGTGGTGCTGGGCGCCTTCGCCTACCTCCGCCTGGGCATAGACCTGATGCCCAACGTGGAATTCCCGTACGTGATAGTCCAGACCTCGCTGCGCGGCGCCGGCCCCGAGGAGATCGAGTCTTCCGTCACAAAGCCGATAGAGGAGGCGGTCAACACGATCTCCGGCATCGAGGACGTCAACTCCACCAGCTACGAAGGCCTCTCCGTAGTAATGATCAAATTCGTTCTTGAGAAGAACGGCGACGTGGCCGCGCAGGAAGTGCGCGACAAGGTCAACTCCGTGCTGGCCCAGCTGCCGCAGGGCACCAACCCGCCGGTTATCGGCAAGTTCGACATCGGCGCCAGCGCCGTGCTTAACGTGGTGGTCTACGGCAACATGGACCTCATCGACCTAACGCAGATCGCCAAGAAGAAGATCAAGGAGAACATCGAGACCGTCAGCGGCGTGGGCGCCATCGACATAGTGGGCGGCCGCGAGCGAGAGATCCACCTGGTGGTCAACCCGCTCAAGCTCTCCGCCATGAACCTGTCCATCCGGCAGGTGAAGGACGCCATCACCCAGCAGAACATAGAGATCCCCGGCGGCAAGGTGGAGCAGAAGGAGAAGGAATTCGTGCTGCGCACGATGGGCCGCATCCAGAACGTCAAAGATTTCAACGACATCGTCATCACCAGCATAAACGGCACACCCGTGCGCGTCTCCGACATCGGCCGCGTGGAAGACACCGGGGCCCGCATGACCACGGCCTCCTTCTATAACGGCCGCCCTTCGGTCACGCTGGTGGTAAAAAAACAGTCCGGCACCAACACGGTGGCCGTGGTGAAGAACATCAAGGAACGCATCAAGGAACTGGGCGGGTCCCTGCCCGCTGGCGTGGAAACCACCATCATCGGCGACCAGTCCGTCTTCATCAAGAATTCAGTGGACACGGTCACCGAGCACCTGGTGCTGGGCGCGGTGTTCGCCGCGCTGATGGTGCTGCTGTTCATAGGCGACTTCCGCTCCACCATCATCTCCTCGCTGGCCATCCCCACCTCACTCATCGGCACCCTCATCTTCATGCAGGCGTCCGGCTTCACCCTCAACACTATGACCCTGCTCGGCCTGACCATAGCCGTGGGCATCGTGGTCGACGACGCTATCGTCATGCTGGAGAACATCTACCGCCACATGGAGGAGCATAAGATGAGCCCGCTGAAGGCGGCGCAGGACGGCTCCAAAGAGATCGGCTTCGCCGTCATCGCCATGTCGGCCGCGCTGCTCGTCATCTTCGTGCCGCTGGCGTACATGGGCGGCATCATAGGCCGCTTCCTCAAGAGCTACGGCCTGACCATAGCCTTCGCCGTGGCCATCAGCGTGTTCGTGGCGCTGACGCTTACGCCCATGCTCTGCTCGCTGTTCCTGAAGATCAGGCCGGGCCAGAAGACCAGGCTTGAGAAGTTCACCGACCACATCAACGAATTCCTGGCCGTCCGCTATATTAAAATGCTCGAGTGGTCCATGGCCCGCCGCAAGCAGATGGTGATCTACGCGGTGCTCATCATGGTCTCGATGGTCCCGCTGTTCTACTTCCTCGGCAAGGACTTCATGCCCGCCGACGACACCAGCCAGTACCAGATCAATATCACCGCGCCCGAAGGCACCAGCCTGGACATGATGAAGCAGATCTTCGCGCAGGTGGAGACCGAGACCAGAGAACTCCCCTACGTTAAGAGCATCCTTTCCTCCATCGGTACCGGCACAGGCGGCCACTCCGGCTCGGCCGCCTCTAACGAGGGCTACGTGCTGGTGGAACTGGTGGACATAAAGGACAGGAACCTCCCGCTAGACCAGCTGATGCTCGCCTCCCGCAAAATGATGAGCAAATACAAAGGCCTGCGCGTCTCCGTGTTCGCCGCCGGCGGCTTCGGCGGCGGCGAAGCCGCGCTGCAGTTCAACATCTCCGGCCCGGACCTGGCCAAGCTGGGAGAATATTCCGCGGCGGTGGCCGCCAAGATGCGCGCGGTAAAGGGCGCGGTGGACGTGGACACCAGTTTCTCCTACGCCAAGCCCGAATACCGCGTTGAGATAGACCGCAGCCGCGCCCACGACCTGGGCGTGAAGGTCGAGGACATCGCCACCTCCCTGCGCACGCTGGTCGGCGGCGAAGAGGACATCACCAAGTTCAAGGACGGCGACGAACTGTACCAGGTGCGCCTGCGCGCCGAGGAAGCTTTCCGCGACCGCAAGGAGGCCGTAGAGGCTCTGATGGTGCCCGCTGCGGGCGGGCGCGTGACGCGCCTCGACAGCGTGGCGAGGGTGGTAGAGGGCGTAGGCCCTACACAGATCGCCCGTTTCAACCGGCAGCGCAACGTGCAGGTTACGGCCAACGTGGACGGTATCCCGACAGGCGCGCTTATAAAAGAAGCCGACAAGGCCTTTAAAGAGCTGAAGGCCCCGGCCGAATACAAGGCCGGCGTTACCGGCAGGGCCAAAGAGCTGGGCAACATGTTGAAGGAATTCGGCATAGCCTTCGCGCTGGCCTTCATCTTCATCTACATCGTGCTGGCCAGCCAGTTCGAGAGCTTCGTCTACCCGCTCTCCATCATGATCGTGCTGCCGCTGACCATCCCGTTCGCCATCATCTCGCTGTTCATCGCCGGCCAGGACCTGACGCTGTTCGCCATCATGGGCATGTTCATGCTGTTCGGCATCGTGACGAAGAACGCCATCCTGCAGGTGGACTACACCAATACCCTGCGAGCCAAGGGCCTGCCCCGGTACCAGGCCATCATCGAGGCCAACAAGACCCGGCTGCGCCCGATCCTGATGACCACGCTGACGCTGATCGCGGGCATGATCCCGACCGCGCTGGGCACCGGCGCGGGCTCGGGCACGCGCCGCACCATGGCGATGGTAATCATCGGCGGCCAGTCGCTGTCGCTCCTTATCACGCTGCTGATGACCCCCGTAACCTACTCCCTCTTCGACGACCTGGAGATCTGGTTCCGGAAAAAGTATATGGCCAAATCCGAAACCCCGGCCGTTTAACCGGAGCGCAACAAAACAACGGGCGGAGCCTAATAAGCTCCGCCCGTTTTATATTAAGGGAAAAGACCGCGAGATGCCAAGTCGGGGTGACGGGGGTATGGGCCCGTCGGGGACGGGGTCGGGCACACCGTGCCCGCCCCTCCCCCCTCGGACTCGGCGCTTACGCAAGCCTCGTCCTCCGGGAGGCCCCGCCGAACCCATACCCCCGTCGCCCCTCCAGAACGGGTTTAATAGCTTCACATCAGGAGCGCACGTGTTATCTATAGTAGAGGCGTTAAAAAGCAGTACGGAGGGGAGACCGCAGGGGCAGGATAAGAAAAACCCTCTTGAGCCCGACGCTTGCGTAAGCGCGGGAATGGGCGGGTGGCCGAAGGCCACTGCAGTGAGAAGAGTGAGGGCACGGTGTACCCGAACGCGTTTTTCGTTCCTGCCCCTGCGGTAGGCCCCGACTTCGCATCTCGCGGTCTTGGCCCGCACGGTAGGATGCCCAAAATGTGTGTGGTTTAATTAGCTGTTTCTTGGAAAGAGTTTGCTGGCGCCCCAGTTCGTGATGGCGGAGATGAAGAGGCCGTACCAGAGGGCGGCGGAGATGTATGCGAATTGCTGGTAACCGGTCGAGAAATAGTAAACGAGCCCGATGAAAATAAAAGAGCCCGTCATGTACCACTCGGCGCGCGCCCAGCGCGTCCAGGCGAGCAGCGTACCATACGCGGCATAAACCACCAGCTGCAGCAGGAGCAGAACCAGCCAGGCCGAATCATTCCCGCCGCCTAAAAGCTTCAGCAGGTACTCCCACAGATACCCAAGATGCACGGCCGCAACCGAGCCAATAACTATAAGTGAAGCCCTGCCGATCTCAGATTCAATTTTCATACATGTATTTGGCTTTAAACCCGTGTTGGAGGGGCGGCCGGGGTATGGGTTCGGCGGGGCCTCCCGGAGGACGAGGCTTGCATAGCGCCGAGTCCTAGGGGGGAGGGGCGGGCACGGTGTGCCCGACCCCGTCCCCGACGGACCCATACCCCGGCCGCCCCGACTGAGCATCTCGCGGTCCCCAATAAGTTCGGCCTTCCTCTTTACAGGAAGTAATCGAAATCGCGCTCGGTGCGGACGTAGCGGCGCAGGCGGAAGATGTGCGCGGGCACCTTGTGCGGGTCCAGCTCCACGTAATTCTTCGGGCCCCGCCATAAGAAGTGCCTGTCCGCCAGCAGGTCGTGCATCTGGTACGGCTTGTCCGGCGCCAGCCCCAGCTCGTTCAGCGGCAGCTCGATCAGCCCCGACTGCTTGTGGTCCGGGTCCAGGTTCACTATCGTCATCACCACATTGTCGCCCTCGTGCTTCGCGTAGCAGATCAGCTGCTCGTTCGTAGTAGGGAAGAAACGCAGATTGTCGTCGCTCTGCAGCGCCGGGTTCTCGCGGCGGATCCGGTTCACCTTGCCGATAAAGTCTTTCAGGCTGTCCTTCCGGTCCAGCGGCCAGGCCTTGATCTCGTACTTCTCCGAGTCCTTGTAGTCTTCCCGGCCCGGGAAGTGCGGCTCGCGGTCGCACAGCTCGTAGGCCGGCCCGTAGATCCCGTAGCTCGCACCCAGAGTCGCCGCCAGCACATGGCGCACCATGAAAGCCGGCCGGCCGCCGAACTGCAGGTACTCCGTCAGGATGTCCGGCGTGTTCGGCCACAGGTTCGGCCTCAGGAATTCTTTCGGCTCGGTCTTCGCCAGCTCCGTGAAATAAGTCTCCAGCTCCCACTTCGAGTTGCGCCAGGGGAAATAATTGTAGGACTGCGTAAAGCCCGCCTTCGCCAGGCGGTACATCACCCTCGGCCGCGTAAAAGCCTCCGCCAGGAAGATCAGGTCCGGGTTGTCCTTCTTCAGCTCCCCGATCACCCATTCCCACATCGCGAAAGGCTTCGTGTGCGGATTGTCCACGCGGAAAATGCGCACCCCGTTCGCCATCCAGAACTCGAAGATCCCCTTCACCTCCGCCCAAAGCGGCTTCCAGTCCTTGCAGGCGAAATCCAGCGGGTAGATGTCCTCGTACTTCTTCGGAGGGTTCTCCGCGCAGCGCAGGCTGCCGTCCGGGCGCTTGCTGAACCATTCCGGGTGCTCTTTCAGCCAGGGATGGTCTGGCGAGCACTGCAGCGCTATGTCCAGCGCCACTTCCATGCCATGCTCTTCGGCCGCTTCCACCAGTTTCTTAAAATCCTCAAGCGTGCCCAGTTCCGGGTTCACGGCCTTGTGCCCCCCGGTCTTGTCGCCGATAGCCCACGGGCTGCCCGGCTCGCCCGGCTTCGCCGTCAGGGAATTGTTCTTGCCTTTACGGTTGGTCACGCCCACCGGGTGGATGGGCGGCAGGTAGAGCACGTCGAAACCCATCTCGGAAATATAAGGAAGGCGCGCGATCAGGTCCTTGAAAGTGCCGTGCTTGCCAGGCTTGGGAGAAGTCGAGCGCGGGAAAATTTCGTACCAGGTGCTGAAGCGGGCCTTCACGCGGTCCGCCGTAACTTCCAGCTCGCGCGTGTGCCTGACCAGGGCGCTTTCATCGCCCCAGCGGGAGAACAGCCCAGCCAGCTCAGGGTCGGACAGCCTGGCGGCTTTTTCACGCTGGTCGCCGCCCGCCCCGATGTCCCGGGCCAGGTCTTTCAGGCGCTTCGCGTCGGGCGTGCCCGCCGCGCGCTCCGCGGCCGCCGAGATCAGCTCGGCCCCGGCCATGAATTCCACCTTAAGGTTCTGCCCGGCTTCCAGCCTTTTCTTCAGATCGCGCAGCCAGGTCAGGAAAGGGTCCAGGCGGGCTTCCACCGTGTAGCGGTAGCGCCCCGGGGCGGTGATAGTGAACTCGGCGCTCCAGCGGTCGTTGCCCAGCGCTTTCATCGGCAGACGCGTCCAGCCGGCGTCGCCGTCTTTGCGGTAAAGCATGAAGGCCAGCAGCTCGTCGTGGCCGTCGGCGAAGATATCGGCTTCCACGCGGACCAGCTCTCCGGTGACGCGCTTTATGGGAAACCGGCCGCAGTCTATTTCAGGGCGGACGCGCTCGATAACCACGCGCGCGACGCTTTCCGCGGGGGTCTTCACCGGCGCTTCGGCTTTCTTAAGGGTTTTTTCGGCTTTCTTGGGCATAAGGTTCTCCAGGTGTCGAAACAGGTCCGATAGCTAAATTTTAACAACTTCAGGAGGCAAATACAGCAAGATCAGCGCTCGCCGGTCTCTTTCCCGTACAACAAAACGCAGAGCGGGGACAAAGACAGTTCCGCGGCTCCGCCGGCCAGGCGCTCGGCGGCCTGGCTGCCGGGGCCGCCCCACTGCGGCTGCGCAGAGTCCAGCAGCTTGGTCCAGCTGCCGCCCGGCAGCTCCAGCTTTACCCGGCCCGGCTTTTTCGCGAAGTTCAGGATGAAGAAAGCCTCTTCGCCGCCGGCGCGGCGGCACACGGTCAGCACACCGGCCTCCTCGTGAAGCGAGACCTCCAGGTTTTCCCTGTCGAGTTTCGCCAGCGCGGGCTGTTCCCTGCGCAAAGCGTAAAGGCGGCGGTAGAAATTCTCGAGGAGGGCGTGCTTTCCTTTCCCCCTCAGGTTTTGATCCAGCTTTGAGCGGAGGAAAGTGTCTTCGGCATTAGGGTCGGGCAGCTTTTTCCCGCCCGCCGCGACGTCGAATTCTTTCCGGCGGCCCAGGCGGACGGCTTCGGCCAGCGCTTTGTCCGCATGGCTGGTGAAATAAAGGAACGGCGCTTCTTCCCCGTATTCCTCGCCCATGAACAGCAGCGGGATGAACGGGGACAGGGCCACCGCGCCAGCCGCGAGCTTCAAAGCCTCGAAATCCGCCAAGGCGGAAAGCCTTTCGCCGAAGGGCCGGTTGCCGGTTTCGTCGTGGTCCTGGGCGAAGACAAGGAACCGCGAAGCGGCGGCTTCCGCCGCCGGGCGGCCGTAGCGCATCTTCCGGATGATCGAATACTGGCCGGTATAGACGAAAGCGTCGCGGTAAGAGCGGGCCAGGTCCCGGAGGCCGGTATAGTCGCGATACTTCCCGGCGTGCTCGCCGGTCAGCGCGGCATGCAGGGAATGGTGAAAATCTTTGCAGTACTGCGCGTCGCAGCCCCAGCCGCCCGCTTCGGAAGGCCGGACCACTTTCGGGTCGTTCAGGCTGCTTTCGGCTATGACCTGGATGTGGCGGCCCCGAGCGCGGCCGAGCTCATGCGCGGCGGCGGTCAGCTCCTCCACGAAAGGCCGCGCGGAAAAATCGCGGATGGAGCGGACCGAATCCAGACGCAGAGCGTCGATATGGAATTCGTCCAGCCAGCGGACGGCGCTTTCGAGAAAGAAGCGGCGCACCTCGTCCGAATGGGCGCCGTCGAAATTGAGGGCCTGGCCCCAGGCGGTCCTGTAGCCCGATGTAAAATAAGGGCCGAACTCGCGCAGGTAGTTGCCTTCCGGGCCGAGATGGTTGTAGACCACGTCCAGCATCACGGCCAGGCCGCGCTTGTGGCAGGCTTCGACAAGGTGTTTAAGTCCCTGCGTTCCGCCGTAGGAATCCTGCGCCGCATAAGGATAGACCCCGTCGTAGCCCCAATTGCGCGCGCCGGGGAACTGCGCCACCGGCATCAGGGCTAATACCGTAACGCCGAGTTCTTTGAGAGAGTCCAGCCGCGGAATTATTCCTTCGAAAGTTCCTTCCGGAGAAAATGTCCCGGGATGAAGCTCGTAGATGACGAAATCTTCCTGGGGCAGGCCTTTCCAGTCCCCATCCTTCCAGTTATAAGCCTCGTCTACTACCGCCGAAGGCCCGTGGACGCCGCGGGGCTGGCAGCGGGAAGCCGGGTCCGGCCTTTCGACACCGCTTTCAAGTCGGTAAAAATATTCGGTTCCCGGTTTCGCGCCGGTCAAAGTGGTCCAGTGGTAGCCGGAGCCGTCGGCAGCGAGCGGGACCAGTTCTTTTTTCGGGGAGGTTATGCTGAGCTCCACTTTTTTGGAAGCAGGCGCCCACACCAGGAATTCGCAGCGCTCCGGCCCGAGATAGCGCGCGCCCAAGCGGACGGGCATCCCGGAGTCGCGGCAGCCCGACAGGTCTCCGTTCTCCCCTTTTACTGCGGGGATCCGGGCTGCTCTGGTCGGGGCCGCGGCTTTTCGCATTTATTTCACCAGGCTCTTGTAGAGGTCGCGGGTCTTTTTAGCCACGCCGGACCAGCTGAACTGGGTTTCGGCCCGGCGGCGGCCTGCGAGCGCGAACTTGGCGCGCAGCGAAGGATTGCGCAGCACTTTATTGAGCGAGGCCGCGAGGTCCTTCGAGAATTTTTTCGGGTCGCGCGGCTCGTAAGAACCGTCCTTGCGGGCCTGGAAAGGGACCAGCAGGCCGGTCTTCTCCGGGACCACCACTTCCAGGATGCCGCCTACGGCGGAAGCCACCACCGGCGCTCCGCAGGCCATGGCCTCGACGTTGATGATGCCGAAGGGCTCGTAAATGGACGGGCAGCAGAAAGCGGCGGCGTGGCTGTAAAGCTCGATGACCTCGCTCTTCGGCAGCATCCCGCGCAGCCAGATCACGTTCTTGCGGGTCTTCTGGATCTTCGCCACCCCGGCTTCCATCTCGGCGGCTATCTCCTTGGTATCAGGCGCGCCGGCGCAGAGCACCACCTGCGCGTCGGGGTCGATATGCGGGATGGCGTTAACGAGGTGGATTATCCCTTTCTGCCTGGTGATGCGTCCGACGAAAAGGACATAGGGCTTGTCCGGGTCGATCCCGTGTTTGCGGAGCGCGGCCTTGGAAGTTTTCTGGCTGTACTCGGCGAGGTCTATGCCGTTGTGGATGACGTGGATCTTCGAGGGCGAAACGTCGTAGCAGGAGAGGACGTCCTTTTTCATACCGTGGGAAACGGCGATCACGGCGTCGGCGGCTTCGATAGCGTTCTTCTCTATCCAGCTGCTCAGGTCGTAAGCCCCGCCCAGCTGCTCGCGCTTCCAGGGCCGGTGCGGCTCAAGGGAATGGGTGGTCAGCACGAAGGGGACCTTGTACAGCGTCTTGGCGAAGAACGCGGCGAGGTTGGTGTACCAGGTATGGCAGTGGACGATGTCGGCGGTATTGTTCTTGCAGAACTCGAGGTTAACGCTCAGCGCTTCGAGCGCTTTGCCGAAGCCTTTATGCGCGTCTTTGGAAAGTTCGGTCCAGGGCTTGTAGCCGGTGACCTGCAGGTGCGGGCGCTTCACCCGCTGTTCGCCGAAGCAGCGCACTTCCACGTCGATAAGCTTGGCCAGCTCGCGCGTGAGGTACTCCACCGCGACTCCCGCCCCGCCGTAGGTGTTCGGCGGATACTCGTTAGTATAGAAGACTACTTTCATGGCAACCCCCTGGATTCGCTCAAGCTGATAGCCGCCCGCTCCGGGCGGCGTTAACCCGGAAACGTCAAAGCTGCCTGCGCTGGACGGCGATATTGAAGAGCTTAATATAGGCCTCGGCCGACTTGGCCCAGGAGTAGTCGCCGCGCATCGCGTTCCTGACCATCATGTTCCAGTTCTCCCGCCAGCCGTACAGCGAGACGATATGCCCCAGCACGGACCGCAGCTGCCCTTCGTCCGTGTTGTCTATGGCGAAGCCGTTGGAATCCTTGGGCTCGCCGTTGTAGAACACGGTGTCCTTGAGGCCGCCGGTGCGGGTGACCAGCGGCAGCGAGCCGTAGCGCATCGCTATCATCTGCGGCAGGCCGCAGGGCTCGAAGCGGGAGGGCATGAGAAAAATATCGGAGGCGCCGTAGATGCGGTGCGCGAGCGATTCGTCGAAGCCCGACTTGAAAGCTACGCGGTTCGGGTTGGCGGCGGCCAGCGCGCCGAACGCGTCGGTCAGGCCCGGGTCGCCCTGGCCGAGGATAACGAACTGGATCTTGTCGGCGAATTCAGGGGCGGTCTTCAGCAGGATATCCAGGCCCTTCTGGTAGTCCAGGCGGCTCACGACGCCGGCCAGGAGCAGGTCCTTGTTCTCTTCCAGCCCGAGTTCCTTCTGCAGCGCCAGCTTGGCGGCCGCTTTGCCGCGCTGGAAGCTCTTCAACTCGTAGCCGCGCTCCAGGAAAGTGTCGGTGGCCGGATCCCAGATCTCCTCGTCGATGCCGTTCAGGATGCCGAACAGGTCGGTATTGCGCGACTTCAGCACGCCTTCCAGCCCGTGGCTGAATTCAGGCCGGTACTGGATCTCGCTGGCGTAGGTGGGGCTTACCGTGGTCAGCAGGTCGGAGAAGACCATCGCCGACTTCAGGAAGTTGATCCCGCCGTAGAACTCGAGCCGCTCGGGAGTGAAGTCCAGCCAGGAGAAGCCCGCCTTCAGCAGGGTCTCCTTGGCGAACATCCCCTGGTAGGCGATGTTGTGGATGGTGAAGACGGAGGCGGTCTTGGCGAAGAACGAGTCGATGCGGTAAAGGGTGCGCAGGTAGGCGGGCACCAGGCCGGTCTGCCAGTCGTGGCAGTGGATCACGTCGGGCTTGAAGCCTATGAACTTCGCGCCCTCAAGGACGGCGCGGGAGAAGAAAATATAGCGCTCGTCGTTATCCTCGTAATCGCCGGCGGTGGTGCGGTAAAGGCCCGGCCGGTCGAAGAACTTCGGGTTCTCTATGAAATAGACGGCCACCTTGCCCCACTGCACGCGGCTCATGGTGGCGGTCTCCATCCGGCTGCCGACGGGGATCAGGAAGCTGCCGCCGCAGGCCTTCAGCGAAAAAGCGCCGCCGCCCACGTTCCGGTAGCGCGGCAGGAAGAGCACGACCTCCGCGTCCCCGGCCCGGGAAAAAACCTGGGAAAGCGCGCCGGTCACGTCCGCCAGCCCGCCGGTCTTACAGAAGGGAAAAGCTTCGCTGGCCGCAATCAGGATCTTCATGTAATTTTTTCTCCTCTAAATCTTGTATTTCTTCCCGGCGTTAAGCATCTCCGCGGCGTCCTCGGGGGACACCGTGTTGATATAGAAACCGGTGCCCCATTCGAAACCGGCCACGTGCGTAAGCTTGGGCATGATCTCTATATGCCAGTGAAAATGCTGCGCCTCCGGCTCCTGTACGGGCATGGTATGCACTATCAGGTTGTAGGACAGGTCCGGCAGGGTCGCCGAGAGCTTGCCGAGCGCGGTCTTGAGCACCTCGGCCAGGGCGCCGGCCTCGGCCTCGGGGATGTTCTCGAAATGGCTGAAATGCTTCTTGGGCAGGATCCAGGTCTCGAAAGAGAAGCGGCTGGCGTAGGGCGTAACGGCCAGGAAGGACGCGTTCTCCGCCACCACGCGCTTCCTGAAGGCGATCTCCTCCGTCACGATGTCGCAGAAAACGCAGGTCCCGCGCTCGATATGGTAGTCGGCGGCGCCGTCTATCTCCTGCATCACCCTGAGCGGGGCCATGGGCATGGCGATGATCTGCGAATGCGGGTGCAGGAGGCTCGCCCCGGCGTTGCGGCCGTGGTTCTTGAAGATCATCACGTACTTGATGCGCGGGTCTTTTTTAATTTCTTTGACCCGCAGCATGAAGGTCTTGAGCACGTCGGCTATCGCCTCGGCGGGCATCTGCTCCAGCAGGCGGTCGTGCTCCGGGGTCTCGATGACCACCTCGTGAAAGCCCATGCCGTCCATGCGGTTGTAGATGCCTTCGCGGCGGTTGGCGGAAGTGCCTTCGTCGGTCAGCGCCGGGTACTTATTGCGCACGACGCGCAGGCGCCAGCCGCCGGCGGGGCCGGGCAGGGAATAAATAACGGGCGGGGTAAGGTCCTCGTTGCCGGCGCAGAAGGGGCAGATATGCCCTTCCGGCCCGGCGCCCAGGCGGAAATCATTAGGGCGCAGGCCGCGCTCCGAGGCTATTATGACCCAGCGGCCGAAAACGGGATCTTTTCTTATTTCAGGCATTGAAGGATAGCTGTCTGTAACCGGCGATCGACATTCCTCTTCGCTCTACAGGGGCTTCTCGCCGGAGTCGTCCGAAGGCTCTGAAACCGCGGCTTCCACCGCAGGCTCCTCCGTGACTTCGGCTTGCGGAACCCCGGAGGCTTCGGGGGCTTCAGGGATCTCTGAAGGATCGGGGGTTTCCCCTCCCGACCGGGCAGCCTGTTCTTCCGCGGGCGCGGCTTGTTCCGCGCCTTCGGAGGCGGGGGTTTCATCCTGCGCCGCCTGAGCGGGATCGGCAGGGGGCTCGCCCTCGGCCACGGGCTCGGGGATGGACTCCTGCTCGATAAGTTCTACGGCCGTGGACTGGGCGGCGGCGGCCATGTTCTCGATATTGAAGCTCTCCAGTTTGGGCAGATCGTCCAGGGAGTTCAGGCCGAACTGGCGCAGGAATTCGCTGGTGGTACCGTAAAGGATCGGGCGGCCTATGCTCTCGCGGCGGCCGACGACGGTAATGAGCCGGCGCTGCGAGAGGGTATCGAGCGGGCCGATCACTTCAACGCCGCGGATGGCTTCGATCTCGGCGCGGGTGAGCGGCTGCTTGTAGGCGATGATGCAGAGGGTTTCCAGCGCGGCCTGCGTCAGGCGCACCGTCATCTTGTTCTGGTAGAGTTTGCGGACCCACAGGCCGTATTCGGGCCGCGTCGCCAGCTGCCAGCCGCCGGCCACCTGCATGATCTGGAAGGTACGGCCTTCCTCGTCATAGGTTTTGCGCAGCTCGGCGAGCGCGGTCTCCAGGCGCTCCTTGTTCTTTATTTCGCAAAGCTGGGCGATGCGGCTCACCGGCAGCGGCGCGTCGGTAATGAACAGCAGGGTTTCAAGCACTTTTTTAAGTTCGGCGTCTTCCATGGTACCTCGTAAAAGAAAAGTTAGTTACTGCCAGAGATCAATTAACGGAGCCCGGTTTGGGCTCTTCCGCGGGGGCGGCCGCTTCGGCGGCGGCCGCGGGTTCGGGAACGGGAACAGGCGCCTGGGCGGGCGCGGGATAGATCCGCACCTGGGTATAGGCGTCGTCCTGCGAGACCAGGATCTTCCTCTGCTTGACCAGCTCGAGCAGGGCCATGAAGCAGGTTATCACGCCCAGCCGCTTGGTCTCGGAGGCGAAAACCTCGTCGAGAAGCAGCCATTCCCGGCCCGCCAGCAGCTGCTCTATCTTCGCCACGCGGGACTCGATGGGAAACTTGTCGGCTTCCACCCCGTGACTGGCCTCGGTGCGCTCGAAAGCGCGCTTCACCGCGTCCATCAGCGCGTAGAAATCCAGGTCCAGGTACTTCTCCTCGCTGGAGAAGACCGGGGAGCCGCGGTAGAAGGCGTCCTTGAACTTCGAGAAGCGCGTGTTCATCTCCTTCGAGGCTTCCTTGTAGCGCTGGTACTCCTCCAGCATCGAGACCAGGGCGCCGCGCGGGTCGGGGCCGTTCTCGCCTTCGGCCACTCCGGGAGCGGGCAGGAGCATCTTGGCCTTCACCTGCATCAGCGTGGCGGCCATCACCAGGAAATCCCCGGCCACTTCCAGGTTCAGGCTCTTCATCACGTCCAGGTACTGCAGGTACTCGGAGGTTATCTGCGCTATCGGGATATCGTAGATATCCAGATTGTTCTTCTTGATGAGGTGCATCAGAAGATCGAGGGGACCTTCGAAATTTTCCAGGTGTATGTCTATTGCGGTCATGGTTATATCAGCCCTGCTGCCTTGGAGGCGGCTTTCATCTTCATCGAGGCCACGGCGCGGGCCCTGGCGGCGCCGTCAGCCAGCACTTTTTCCACGTCCACCGAGGCCGCGAACTCCGCCCGGCGTACGCGGAAAGCGCCGATCTCCTTCTCCATCAGCTCTATCAAAAGCTTCTTGCAGGCGCCGCAGCCGGTCTTGCCTTCCCGGCACGCGGTTTCCTGCGTCTTCCAGTCGGGATTGTAAAGTTTATGAAAAGCGCAGACCACGCAGCCCTCGGGGTGGCCCTTGTCGTCCACCTTGATCTTGAGGGGGTCGGTGTACATCTTCTTCACCTTGGCCTCGAGGCTTTTGGGTTCCTCGCCCAGGAAGATAGTGTTGCCGTAGGACTTGCTCATCTTGCGGCCGTCCAGGCCGGGCACCACGGGGGAGCTGGTGAACAGCGGCTCCGGCTCGTTCAGCACCTGCCCGCCGAACACGTGGTTGAAGCGGCGCACCATGTCGCGCGTCAGCTCCAGGTGCGGCAGCTGGTCTTTGCCTATCGGCACGAACTTCGCGTCGTAAAGCAGGATATCGGCGGCCATCAGCACCGGGTAGCCCAGGAAGCCGATCACGGCCATGTCGCTGTGCAGCGCGGTGGTTTCGGCGTCCTCGCCGTGGGCCTCGGCCAGCTGTTTGGTCACGCCCTCGGCCTTCTTCATCTTGTCTTCCTGGCCTTTGTACTTCTGCTTGTAGAGCTCCTGCAGCTGGTCCTTGAAAGTGGGATTGCGCAGCAGCCAGCTGATAGGCGTCACCATGCCCAGCAGCAGCGTGAGCTCGGCGTGTTCCTTAACGTCCGACTGCCGGAAGAAAACGGATCTGGCCGGGTCCAGGCCCAGCGCCAGCCAGTCCAGCACCATCTCGCGGGTATTCTGGGCGATGTTCTCGCTCTTGTCGGCGCCGGTGGTCAGCGCGTGCCAGTCCGCCACGAAGAAATAACAGTCGTACTTGCTCTGCAGTTCCACCCAGTTCCTGAGGGTACCCCAGTAGTTCCCGAGGTGCAGCCGGCCGGTGGGCCTGGCGCCTGAGACGACTACGGGCTTTTTAATGTTATCCATAGATCTTAGAAGGAACCCATTATCGGGTAAACCAGAAGCATCGCCAGGTTGAGCAGGGGCTGCATGATGCGCGGCAGCAGGCCGGTGACCATCAGGCCGATTATTATGTAGACGCCATAGGGCAGGTGCCGCTCGTAAATTTCCAGCGCCCGGCCCTTCAGCACGCCCAGCGCTATCTGGCTGCCGTCCAGCGGGTACAGCGGGATCAGGTTGAAGACCGCGAGCAGCAGGTTTATCACTACGGCGAAGCCAAGGGTCTTAAGCAGGGTATAAGTGAGGTCCCCGCCGAGAAGTCCAGTCGGGACCAAAGTGAGTACTTTAAAAAATATCGCGGCTAAAATAGCCAGGCTGATATTGGAAATAGGGCCGGCAGCGGCCACCTTGGCCATGTCGGCGCGCGGACTATGCAGCCTGTAGGGGTTGACCGGGACGGGCTTGGCCCAGCCGATGGCGGGAAAACCCATCATGATGCAGGCGACCGGCAGCAGGATCGTGCCTACCGGGTCGATATGCGGCAAAGGATTGAAAGAGAGACGGCCGGAAAGATAAGCGGTATCGTCCCCGTGCCTGTAGGCCGTATAGCCGTGCGCGAATTCGTGAATAATTACCGAAAAAAATAGTACCGGAATCTGTAAAATCCATTCCATATCGCTTAATTATAATAATTATAAGTCCTACTAGGGAAGTCCGCGGAAAACAAGAAAAGCGCGCGGAACCGCTGATGGGCTTGATTTTGCCGCTTTTTTAGTATAATTAAATTGAATTTATATAGGGACCTCTAAAATGGAAAAAATCGGAATACTCATTAAAGAAAGAAAGGCGAAGATAGGCATAGTAGGCATGGGCTATGTAGGCCTGCCGCTGGCCATGGAATTCGCCAAGGGCGGCTTCGCCGTGACCGGTTTCGAAGTGGACGCCCAGAAGGTGCGCGACCTGAACGACGGCGAATCCTATATCCCGGACGTCCCCTGCGCCGACGTGGCGGCCATGGTGAAAAAAGGCCTGCTTTCGGCCACCCTGGATTTTTCGGGCCTCAAAAAACAGGACGCCGTCATCATCTGCGTCCCCACCCCCCTGCGCAAGAGCAAAGACCCGGACGTTTCCTATATAGTGTCATCCGTTAAGGAAGCCCGCAAATACCTGCGCTGCGGCCAGCTTATCGTACTTGAGAGCACCACCTACCCGGGGACCACCAAGGAACTGGTAATGCCCATGCTGGAGCAGGGCGGCCTTAAGGCCGGCAAGGATTTCTTCCTGGCCTTCTCTCCCGAGCGCGTGGACCCGGGCAACAAGAAATACGGCGTAAAGAACACCCCCAAAGTAGTGGGCGGCATTACCCCGGCCTGCACCAGGCTGGCCGGCATGCTGTACGCTTCCGTCATAGACAAAGTGCTGGAAGTTTCAAGCACCGAAGCGGCCGAACTGGTGAAGCTGCTAGAGAACACTTTCCGCGCCGTCAACATCGCCATGATAAACGAGATGGCCCTGATGTGCGACAAGCTCGGCCTGAATATCTGGGAAGTGATAGGCGCCGCGGCCTCCAAGCCTTTCGGCTTCATGCCTTTTTACCCGGGCCCCGGCATAGGCGGCCACTGCATCCCGCTGGACCCGCATTACCTCGGCTGGAAAATGAAGACGCTCAACTTCGAGCCGCGCTTCATCGAGCTGGCCGGCGCCATAAATTCCTCCATGCCCGACCACGTGGTCACCCGCCTGGGAGAGATCCTGAACACCCGCGGCAAAGCCCTCAGCCGGTCGAAGATACTCATGATCGGCATGGCCTACAAGCCCGACATCAGCGATTCGCGCGAATCGCCGGCCCGCGACGTGCTGACCCTGCTGGAGAAGACCGGCGCCAAGGCCGATTACTACGACCCCTATGTCCCCGAGACCGACCTGGAAGGGGAAGTGCGCCGCTCGAAAAAGAACGCGCTGAAAAATATAAAAACCTACGACTGCGTGATGATAGTGACGCCGCATACCTGCATCGATTACGCGGAAATAGTCAAGAAAGCCCGCCTGGTCTTCGACACGAGGAACGCCACCAAGGGGCTGAAAGGAAAAAACCTCTTCCGCTTATGACCGAAACGGATCCCAAGCTGCTCTGGTTCAACTTCCTGAAGGTCTTCACCCGTGCGCTGGTGCAGATAAACCTTTATAAGCCGGACCATCCCCAGGTAAAACAGGCGCTCACCGAGGGCGAGGCCCTGCTGTCCAGGATCTCCGATTCCCTCGGCGGCGGCGATCTTTCTATAACCCTGGACAACGACAAGCTGCTCATAAACAGCACGCCGCTGCTCGCTTCGGACAAGCTGCCCAATTCCCTCAGGAACCTGTTCACGAAGTCCCGCATCCAGACCATAACTTTCACCAAAGGGACCTCCGAAGCGGACCTGCTCGCCCTCTGCCAGGTGCAGACTTTCAAAGGCGAAGCGAAGGACTACCTGAAAGAGCGAGGGGTAGAAAAGATCACCCTCAGCGAGGCTATTTACGCCAAGGTGGACGCGGCCCAGGCGCTGGCGGCCCCGGCGGCCTCTCCGGCCGGCGCGCCGGCTGCCGCTCAGACGCCCGCCCCGGCGGCCGCCGCCGGGCAGCAGCAGGCGGCCGTTCCCGCCATGAACGTATCGGAAAAGATATCGGACCAGGCCCTGGAAACGGCCCTGGAAACCGTGATCACCCGCGTGACCGGCGACCCGGCCGAGCAGCGCCGCATAACGGAGATCCTGACCGCCAAATTCAGGAAAGAGATCGAGGACAGCGTCAACAAGGCCCTCGAAGGCATCCGCGGCGAAAAGAAAAAAGTTGAGAACGACATGGTCCGCGCCGAGACCGTGATGACCAGCATGGCGGACGGCGTGGTGGTAGTGGACAGGGACGGCAAGATCCTGATGATGAACCCCCAGGCGGAGGCCATCTCCGGCAAGCTCCTGTCCGAACTTTCCGGCCAGAAGATAATGGACCTTTCCCAGCTGGAAAGCCAGGTGGTCTCGCTGGCCAGAGAGATCAAGTCCGACACTAAAACAGATATTTCGAAAGAACTGCAGAAAGGCGGCTCCGCCGAACTGGCCGAAGCCGTGAAAAAATCCACGGCGATAATCCAGAACGAAGACGGCAAGATAGTAGGTACGGTCTCCATCCCCACCGACGCCGCCAAGCTGAAGCAGGTGGAGCAGATGCAGCAGGAATTCATCGCCAATATGACCCACGAGCTGCGCTCCCCGCTCACTTCTATAAAGGCCGCGCTGGAACTGATGAGCCGCGACGCGAAAGAGGAAGCCGGCGGCCGCGGGATCCTCAATACGGCCATCCGCAATACCGAGCGGCTCAACTCGATCATCACGGACATCCTCGATTTCTCGAAGCTGCAGTCGGGCAAGCTGATCTTCCACCAGGAAAGCTCCGACGCCGCGGAAGTGGCGAAAGAGGCCGTGGACTCCATGAGGGCCTGGGCCACTTCGAAGGGCGTCGAGCTTTCCGTCACCAGCGAGCCGGGCGTGCTGCCCGTCTACGCCGACAAGCGCCGCACCGTGCAGGTGCTCATCAACCTTATCTCCAACGCCATAAAGTTCACGCCCCAGGGCGGAAAAATAGAAGTCTCGGCCGACGCCGGCAAGGGCACGCTGGACGGCTTCTCTTTCTTCTCGGTAAAAGACTCGGGCTGCGGCATAAAGAAAGAGGACCAGGCCAAGATCTTCGAAAAGTTCGTGCAGGTGGCCTCCGGGGAAAAAGTGGGCGGCACCGGCCTGGGCCTCGCCATCACCAAAGCCATGGTCATCATGCAGGGCGGCAGGATCACCCTGGACAGCGAACCCGGCCGCGGCTCCACCTTCAGGGTGGCGATGCCCGTCTATAAGGGCCAGGGCGAACGCCCCGCTTTCGAGCAGGTTCCCGAGATCAAGGAAGAAGAAAAGAACTGGTGGAAGAAGCTGCTCGGGAAGTGAGGGAAGCGCCCCAGCCTTGTTATCCCCTCCATATAAATTATAAAATAGTACTTCAGCCTGTTTTCGTTCTTTTTACAGCCCCGAGCGTATACGCGAGGGACGACAAATGCGCCCGTATCTCAACGGATAGAGTCCCGCCCTGCGAAGGCGGTTGTACTGGTTCGATTCCAGTCGGGCGCACCAGATTTGCACACAGCTGCGCAGCGGAAGCCAAGGAAGCCGCGGAAGGCAACGGAACGTAAGAAAAAAACGCTTACCTTCAGTTGCCTTCTTTTGCTTCCCGGAGCGTGAACAGTATGACTGAAAATAAAGAAAATAATAACAAAGAGACCGCCACCGGCCGCTATGTCTACGACAAGAAACTGGGCAAGGTGGTGAAGGTCTCGGATGAAGTGCCCGGCCTCAAGAAAGGCGGCTCCGCCGACGCGGGCGCCTGCCCGATGAATCCCGGCGCCCATAAGTGCAACGGCTGCTGCGGCCACTAAAGGGCCCGCGGCCTTCGGGGGATGGGGGCGCGATGCCGAACCTGGAAAAAGATTTCTTCTCGAGGCACGATAAAAAAGTGCTGGCCGCCCTGCGGCCCGCCGCCGTAGGCATAGCCGGCGCCGGCGGCCTGGGCTCCAACGCCGCCATCGCTTTGGCCCGCGCCGGGGTGGGCCGCCTCGTCATAGCCGACTTCGACAGGATAGAAGCTTCCAACCTCAACCGCCAGCAGTATGCCGTAAAACAGATAGGCCTGCGGAAAGTGAAAGCCCTGCGGGCGAACCTCAGGCTCCTGGCCCCCTTCACTGAATGCGAAGCCCGAGACGTAAAAGTAACTCCCTCCAACGTGGACGAGCTTTTCGGCGGCGTGGATATCCTCATAGAGGCTTTCGACAAAGCCGGAGAAAAACGGATGCTGATCGACGCCTGGCTGCGGCTGCACCCGGACAAGCCCCTCATAGCGGCTTCGGGCCTGGCCGGTTACGGCGGGAATTCGAAGCTCCGCACGCGGCGCCTGGGCAGCCTTTATATCTGCGGCGACGGCGAGAGCCAGTGCCCGCCCGGCGTGAGCCCGATGGCTCCCCGCGTGGCCATCGTGGCGAACATGCAGGCCAATTTAGCGATAGAACTTTTAATGAAGATAAAACGGAGGAAGAAGAATGTTCAAGACTAACGAGTATTTCGACGGCAAAGTAAAATCCATAGCTTTCAGCGCCGGGGCGGGCCCCGCCACCGTGGGCGTAATGGCCCCCGGCGACTACGAGTTCGGCACCGCCAAGAAGGAGATCATGAGCGTGGTCAGCGGCAAGCTCGCCGTGAAGCTCCCCGGCGAGACCGCCTGGAAGGATTTCCCCAAGGGCTCCACTTTCACCGTGCCCCCCGCTTCGAAGTTCCAGCTGAAAGTGGCCGAAGACACCGCCTACCTCTGCCTCTACGTGGATTAAGCGCTCCAGAGCTTAAAAAAGAAACCCCCGGCGCTCGCCGGGGGTTTTCTTTTTGCGCCGGGCTGCGGCTACTCGTCGAGCTCGCCCAGTTTCACGGTTATCCCTTTCGTTTTCAGCATGGCCACAAAAGCCGGCTTATCGACCGACTTGACATAGGCTTCTTCCGGCTCCACCTGCTTGTCGCACACCAGTTTGAACAGCGCGTCATTGAGCAGGACCATGCCCTGTTTCTTGCCGGTCTGCATGATGGAGGGGATCTGGTAGATCTTGCCTTCGCGGATCAGGTTCGAGATGGCGCTGGTCACGAACAGCAGTTCCATGGCGGCCACGCGGCCCCCGCCCATCTTTTTGCAGAGCGTCTGGGCGACCACGCCTTTCAGCGAGGTGGAAAGCATGGCCCGGATCTGCCCCTGCCTGTCGGCGGGGAACTGGTCGATGATGCGGTCCACCGTGGAGGCGGCGGTGGTGGTATGCAGCGTGCCGAAAACAAGATGGCCGGTTTCGGCGGTCTCGATGGCGATGGAGATGGTCTCCAGGTCGCGCATTTCGCCTACCAGCACTATATCCGGGTCCTCGCGCAGCGCGGCGCGCAGGGCCTGCGAGAAAGATTTCGTATGCACGTGCACTTCGCGCTGGTTGATGAGGCAGCTCTTCTTCTGATGCACGAACTCGATCGGGTCCTCGATGGTGATGATATGGTCTTTGCGGTGGCGGTTCATATAGTCCACCATGGCGCAGAGCGTGGTAGACTTGCCCGAGCCGGTGGGGCCGGTCACCAGAACCAGACCTTTTGAAAGGAAGCAGAGGTCGAGCACTTCCTTGGACAGGCCGAGCTTTTCGGCCGTGACGATCTCCATCGGGATCTGGCGGAAGACGGCGCCGATGCCGAACCTGTCCCTGAACATATTGACGCGGAAGCGGGCCAGCCCGGGGATCTCGTGGGCGAAGTCGGTATCGTGCGTCTCTTCGAACTGGTCGGCGTTCTTCTGGGGGACGATAGGGGTGAGCAGTGAGCTCATGCGCTCCTGCGAAGTGACGGGCTCTTCGGTGAACTCTTTCATGTCCCCATGGAGCCGGACCATCGGCTTGTGGAGGGAGGTCATGTGCAGGTCCGAGGCGTTCATCTTGAACATCTTCCGGAGCAGCAGGTTTATCTCGGGCTCGGGGCCGGACGGGACGGCGGGGGCGGCGGCAGGGGCATGCGCGGCGGCGTGGGCAGGCTCTCCCGCTTTAGGAGCGGGGACGGCCAGGGTTATTTTCGCGCTGGCCAGGTCGCCTTCCTGCGAGTAGACGACGACTACGGTCTTAGCGCCGGCCGTATATTCGAAGCGCGCGGGCTTTTGCAGGGCGATGGCCGTTTTGCTGTCAGCCGGCGCTATCTCCTGCAGGAGGGTGGCCAGCTGAAGGGTAGAAACCAGCTGATTGAACATCGGGGCCGACCCGGCGTCGGTCTTAAGCATGGGAGCTTTGCCCGACTCCAGGACTATCTCCTGGTTCCCCTGGATCTTTTCGATAAGTTTGTCTAATTGTGCCATATGCCCCTTTTACCGTCTGCCTGATATTCTACAGAAAAACTCAGCCGCCGGAATAGATGTGGGAGATCACCACGCGGTCGCCGTCCTCCAGCGTATCGCCCGGGGCGACGGCGCGCCCGTTGCGCGTTATTATAGTAGGCCGCTTCCTGTCGATCTTGACGTAGGCCGAAAGCTCGGCGGCGGTCATCGGCCGGGAGAGCGTCAGCGTCTTTTCGCTGAACCCGCCCTCGTAGATGAGCGGGCCTATCAGTTTCACGGTTACTTTCACTAGTGCCCACCGCCTTTGAGCATTTCCAGGGAATGCGGGATCAGGTCCAGTACGGCCTCGAGGGATTCTTTTACGGCCTTGGGGCTGCCCGGCAAATTAATGATTATCGTGTTCCCGCGTATGCCGGCTATGCCGCGCGAGAGCACGGCTTTTTTGGTCTTTTTGAGGCCTTCGGCGCGCATGAGTTCGGGGAGGCCGGGGATATTTTTTTCTATGACCTGGGCGGTGGCTTCGGGGGTGACGTCGCGGCCGCTGAAGCCTGTGCCGCCGGTGGTTATGACCAGGTTGACTTTCAGCGTGTCGCAGTAATGGAGGAGTTTTTCTTTTATGGCTGGGATCTCGTCGGGGACGATGTCGTAGGCGGCGGTGCGGCCGCCGATAGTTTTCACCAGTTCGGAAATGAGCTTGCCGCTGGCGTCTTCGCTTTCGCCCCTGGAGCAGCGGTCGCTGGAGGTCAGGACGGCTATTTCAATAGGGTTCAATGGGGTCTCCTACGGCTATTTCTCCGCCTTCTATTACTTCGCCGAAGATGCCTTCGCGGGGCATGATGCAGTCGCCTACCTGGTGGTAGATGGCGCAATGTTTGTGGCACTCTTTGCCTATTTTGGAGATCTGGAGGACGGCGGTCTTTCCTACGCGTAGTTTGTCGCCTAGCTTGAGGGCGGCGAGGTTTATGCCTTCGGTGGTGATGTTCTCGGCGTAGATGCCGGGGCGGATCTGGACGGTGGCGTTCTTGGCTTTGGCGGCGGCTATCTGGCCGCGGACGCTTTCCATGGGGAGGAGGCTGACCTGGCGGAGCTCGGTGCCGGCGTGGGCGTCGTCCTTTATGCCGTGGTGTTTCACGAGGACGGCGGTCTTAGCCTGCTCTTTGGGTACGCCTTTGGCGGAACTGAAATTTATCGAAAATATTTTACCCATATTTTATAACCGCAGGTTCGGGGTCCTGTCACGCGGACCGATTTTCCGGTCCAGCCGCTCCACCCATCCCCTGCTAGGAAGGCGAGATGTAAACCTGTCGTTCACCTTCCGCGGCTGGCCCAAAAAATCGGTCCGCGCGCCACCCCTCCATTAACTTTTTAATTTTCGCACGTAATGGCCGCTTTTGCCGCCGGATTTTTCCAGTAAATAGACTTCGCTTATTTCCAGGTCCTGGGCGAACATTTTGCACATGTCGTAGATGGTGAGGGCGGCGGTGGAGGCGGCGACGAGGGCTTCCATTTCCACGCCGGTTTTGCCGGTGCAGCGGGCTTCGGTGCTTATGAGGACGCCGGTTTTATCTATTTTAAATTCGACGCCTACGAAATTCAGGGGGAGGTTGTGGCAGAGGGGGATGAGGCCGGCGGTGTTCTTGGCGGCGAGGATGCCGGCGAAGCGGGCGGCTTCGAGGACGTTGCCTTTGGGCAGCTTGCCGGCTTTTATGAGGTCGACGATCTCGGCGTTCAGTTTTATATACGCCTGCGCCTTAGCTATTCTTTTAGTATCTTTTTTTTCGCCGACATCGATCATAAATTCCTTAATCCTTAGAATTTGCACCCACACACCTCAGACCTGGCCGGGGCTTTGCTCCGAACACCCGTTGGGGAAGGGGGGCCCCGCTTCGGGGGGGAACCGCACAACGGTTCCCTGCAGTCCGGGTGGGCGGAGTAAAGCCCCGGACAGGTCCTCTTACCCGCCGAGGCTGCTCATTTCTATGTGGCCGGCGGTGGCGGAGTCTTTCTTGTAATTAGATTTTACTAAAAATATCTTTTTTATATAGTCGACCAGGGCGGCTTCGTCCGCGCCGCCGCGCAGGAGGTCGCGGAGGTTGTGGGTGGAGGGCGAGAAGAGGCAGGGGTAGACTTTGCCGGTGCAGTCCATGCGCACGCGGTTGCAGCTGCCGCAGAAATAGTCGCTGCGGCCGCTTATGAAACCGATCTTGCCCTTCGCGCCGCGCCGCTTGAAGACGTGCGCCGGCCCGTCGCCGTGGCCCGCCGGAACCTGCAGCAGGGGACCGTAAACGGCTTCTATCCGCTTCCTGGTTTCGGCGGTCGAAAAAAGCACGTCCCCCATGTTCTTGGAACGCTCATTGGTCGAAAAAAACTCGATGAAGCGCACGGACAGCGGAAAATCTATGGACAGCCGGGCGAACTCGGCGACTTCGGTGTCGTTGATCCCTTTCATTACCACCACATTGACCTTAACTTCTGAAAAACCCGCTTTGAGCGAAGCCATCAGGCCGTCCCAGGCGTCCTCAAGCGCCCCGTGGCCGGTTATGCGCTTGTAGATGGCCGGGGCCATGCTGTTCAGGCTGACGTTCACGCGGTCCAGCCCCGCCTCGCGCAGCGGGGCGGCAAGATCCTTCAGCAGTACGCCGTTGGTGGTCAGGGCCAGTTCCTTCAGCCCGGGGATCGCCCTCAGCATTTTCACCAGGCCGAGCATGTTCTTTTTTATAAGCGGCTCGCCGCCGGTGAGGCGGATCTTTTTTATCCCCGCCCGGACGAAAGCCGCGGCGGCGCGGGCCAGCTCCTCGTGGCGCAGCAGCTCCTCGTGCTTCAGGCAGCCTTTCTTTTCCAGGGGGGTGCAGTAGATGCAGTTCAAATTGCACCTGTCCGTAAGAGAAATTCTCAGGTAGTCTACAGCCATGTGATGAATTTCGCCTTTTCCTTCTTGTTTATGGAGCCGTTCTCTTTCACCATCGTGAAGCCGTTCGCGGCGGCGAGGGCCAGGATATCGGCGGAACCGTTATTAGTGACCCCGGAGAGCGTGTAGTCCGTCTTCGCGAGCACTTTGGAAAGCACCAGAGCGCGGCGCGGGGTGCGGGGTGCGAATTTATCGGCGCAGACGCCGGTCCTGAAGTCCGGGGCGAAGTCGGCGCGGCCTGCCAGCTTCCGGATGGCGGGGCGGATATAGGCGAGGTAAGCCATGAAATTCGCCACCGGGTTGCCCGGTATGCCGAAAACCAGGGTCCGGCCCTTCACGCCGAAGAACATCGGCTTGCCGGGGCGCACCCGCACTTTATGGAATAGGCATTTCACGCCCAGGTTTTTCAGTATGCCGGGGACCAGGTCGAAATCCCCCATGGAGACGCCGCCTGAGACCAGGACGATATCGGACTTGAGGGCTTTGGAGAAAGCGGCGTGCAGGCTGCGGACGCGGTCGCGCACGATCACGGGCGCGGCGGTTATGCCGTCGGTCTTCAGCATGGCCGAGAGCATGGGCCCGTTGCTGTTGTAAATGCAGTTCTTCCCGAGCTTCTCGCCCGGGGGCACCAGTTCCCCCCCGGTATTTACCAGCGAGACTTTGGGCAGGGCGCCTGTCTTTACGCTGCCGCGGCCCACGGCGGCCAGGGCGGCGATATGGGAGATGGTCAGCACGGTACCGCGCGGCATTACCAGCCGGCCTTTCTTTATATCCTCGCCGCGAAGACAGACGTTCTCGCCTTTCGCGGTCTGCTTCGTGAACTTCACGAAGCCGTCGGCTTCCGAACTGTCCTCCACCATCACCACGGTGTCGGCCCCCGGGGGCACCGGCGCGCCGGTCATGATCTTGACGCACTGCGCGGCGCCGACCTTGCCCTTGAAAGTATCCCCGGCCTGGATCAGGCCGACATTGCGCAGCGGCAGGCCTTTCTTCACGTCGGCCGTCCGGGCCGCGTAGCCGTCCACGGCGGATTTATTGAAAGGCGGCATGTCTATGCCGGAGCGGATATCTTCCAGCAGCGTCCGGCCCACGGCGTCCTCTATCCGCACCAGCGCGGGAGGGAGAGGCTTCGCGTTCCTGAAAACCGTCGTCATCGCTTCTTCAAAAGTGATCATGGGAAATTATCTCCTTATCAGATGGGCGGCCGTGGCCTTGAACGAGGCGAAGACCTCGCCGCCCGGCTTAAGCCCCATTTCGTCCAGGGACCGCTTCGTGACGGCGGCTATCAGGTTGAACCCGCAATCTATCGAAAGCCGGTACTCAAGCCCCCAGGGCTCCGCCGAAATTATCCGGCCCCTGAAGTGGTTGCGCATGCTGTCGGCCGCGGCCGCTTTAGAGATGGAGACCGCTTCCGGCCTGACGCAGAGCAGCACCTTGTCCCCTATCTCGCGGTCCGAGACGACTTCCAGCGTGCCGCCGGCGACGCGCACCGAGCAAAGATTATCACTTTTGGCGGTTACCTCGCCATTTATCAGGGTTTCCACGCCGACGAAATCCGCCACTTCTTTCGAGACCGGCCGGGCGAAGATCTCCTGCGGCTCGCCCTGCTGGAGCAGGCGCCCGTCCTTCAGCACCGCCAGCCTGTCGGCCAGCGCCAACGCCTCTTCCTGGTCCTGGGTGACCAGCACCACCGTGGTTCCGGCGGCTTTGGTTATCCTGCGGAGGTCCCCTATGATAGCTTCTTTCACGCGCGCGTCCAGGCTGGAGAACGGCTCGTCCAGCAGCACCAGCCGCGGCCTGGTGACGAAAGCGCGGGCCAGGGAAACGCGGTGGCGCTCTCCCTGGGAGAGCTGGTGCGCGTTGCGGTCCCGCAGGTGGGCGATCTTGAAGACTTCAAGCATCTCCGCCACCCGCCCGGAGTCGCGCTCGCCCCTGAACCTGAGCGGCAGCGCTATATTCGCGTACACTGTATCGTTCACCAGGTACGGGCGCGAAAACAGGTAAGCCATGGAGCGGCGCAGCGCCGTCCTGCCGGAAGGAAGAAGGGCGTCGCGGCCGGCCAGCTCGAACGCGCCGGGCTTCGCCTCCTGCAGCAGCGCGATGATATTCAGCAGGGTCGTCTTGCCGGCGCCGTTGGGCCCGATAATGGCGAACACCTCCCCCTCCCTGATCTCGAGGGAGCCGATGCCCAGCGTGAACCCGGACGGCAGGCGGAAATCGAGGTTTTTAAGCTTTATCATTCGGCGCGCGCCTTCTGCTGCTGTATGAAAGTCAGGGCCATATTGATCAGGAAAGTGAGCCCCAGCAGGATAAGGCCCAGGGCGATAGCGTTGTCGAAATTCCCCATATGGGTCTCCATCACGGTGGCCGTGGTCAGCACCCTGGTCTGGTGGCGGATGTTCCCGCCGACCATCATCACGGCGCCCACTTCCGAGATGACGCTGCCGAAGCCGGCTATCACCGCGGCCAGTATCGAAAGCTTCACTTCCCGGAGACAGACCCACATGGCCTGCCATTGGCCCGCGCCCAGGGTTAGCATCTGGAGATAGAACTTCCGGTCCAGGCTCTGCATCGCGGACAGGGAAAGGCCGGTAACCACGGGCGTGGCGATGATGACCTGCGCCAGTACCATGCCCGCCGGGGTGTACAGCCAGCCCAGGAAACCCAGCGGGCCGTTCCTCGAAAGCAGGAGCATGGCCATCAGGCCCACGACCACCGGCGGCAGGCCCATCCCGGTGTTGACCAGCGAGATGACGATCTTTTTAAGAGGGAATTTTTTTATGGCGATAAGGGCGCCGAGCGGCACTCCGATAACCACGGAAACGGCCGTGGCGAAAATGGAGACAAAAAGGGACAGCCGTACGATGGAATAAACTTCCGCGTCCCCGCCCGCTACAAGGGAGAAGCCTGTCCGCAAACCGCTCAGGATGAATTCCATAGTTTTAATCCGGGTCAGGCCGAAGCCCCGGCCCTCAAAGCCGACGCCGCCCTTAATTTATTTACCGCCTCAGCCGCCAGCCCCAGGGCCAGCGCGTACGAAAGATTGTTCGTGGCCAGCCCTGTCAGCCCCATAAGGGCCGCTGCCGGGACGCTGGCCTGCGGGTCGAAGACCAGCTTCGTATGCAGCAGCCCCGTATACGCCAGCAGGGCGGCCAGCAGCCAACCGGGCACGGCACCCAGCACGGCGGTGGAACCGGCGGAGCCCAGGGCGAGCGCGAGAAGTATGAACAGAGTTCCCATTATTATGGTCGCACCGGCCGTCCTGGCCCCGAACTTATGGTGGGCGGTGACGCCGCCCGAGCCGTGGCAGACCGGCATGCCTCCGAAAAGCGCCGAGGCCAGATTCGAAAGACCGATGGACAGCGAGACTCGGGCCGGGCTGACCCGCGCGGCCCCTTCCCCGAAATAACTGCGGCTGACGTCGCAGGTGGCGGCCACGGAATTGCCCAGCGTCAGGGGCAGCTGCGGGATCACCAGCACCCACAAAGCCGTCCACATATCGAGCGGGCCGGGAAAGCCGGCGCCGGGCGGGATGACCGCCGAGGCCTGGGGCGACGAAAAGAGCAGTTTGTACGCCGCCTTGAAAAGCAGCAGGCCCACCCCGCACTGGATGCCGCGCACGATGGTCCTGGTGAAGACCCGGTTGAGTTTTTCCGAGAGCCCCGTGCACGACAGGACGATAAAGATCGCGGCTATCCACAGCGAACAGGCCCGGAGCGCCCCGGCGCCCAGCCCGCGGGCTATGACCACGGCGGTGGCCGCCTTAAGCGGCTGTACCGCCAGGGGAACGCGGAAATAAAGCCCGGCGCAGACGTAGACGCCGCCGAACAGCAGCAGCGCGCGGCTCAGGTCCAGCGCGCCCGAGGCCGAGAGCGCGAGCAGCACCGGCACGCTGATGCCGAGGTCGCCGAAGGCCCCGGCCCATTCGCGCGGGGCGAAAGACAGCGGGACAGGCTTCATCTTGCCAGCCCGCCCGGGAAAACTTTTTCAAAGAGCTTTTCGGCCTGCGCCTTTACGGCGGCGTCCAGCTTTTCGTACCGCTCCAGGAATTTCCTGCCGCGCGGCGTAAGCGAGGAGCCTCCCCGGCTGCTGCCTCCGCTGGAACTGGCCAGCACCGGGTAACCCAGCGCGGCCTCCAGGGTCTTTACCAGCTTATGGGCCTTGGAATAGGACATCTCCATGTCCCTGGCGGCCAGGCTGAGCGAGCCCGACTTCTCCACGCCGCGCAGCAGCCAGGCCGGGCCTATGCCCATGAAAGGCCTGTCCGCCGCGTCCCGCAGCCCTATTTTCACCTTTATCTTCATCCGTTATATTTTACAAAATATAACGGAAAAGGCCGCGCCCGGCCTAGCGCGCCTTGTAGTCGAAGAAGAAAAGCTGCTTGCCGTATTTTTCCACGCCGAATTTCTCTATGATCTTCTTCGCTTTTTTTGAAAGCAGGAAGTCGAAGAACGCTTTCGCGCCTTCGGCGTTGACCTTCGGGAATTTCTCCGTGTTCACCAGGATAAGGCTGTAGCGGTTCAGCAGCGCCTCGTCGCCCTCCGAAAGGATCTGCAGGCCGATAGATTTCTTCAGCGAGAGGTAGGTAGACCTGTCCGCGAGGCAATAGGCCTCTTTCTCGTTGGCCATCTCTACGACCGCGGCCATTCCCTGCCCGGCCTCAATATACTTTCCCGCCGCCGGCTTGACCTTGGCGGCCTCCCACAGCTTCAGTTCCTTCTTATGGGTGCCGGACTTGTCGCCCCTGGAGATGAACGGCGCCCCGGAGGAGGCGATCTTCGCGAAAGCGTCGGCGGCTTTCTTTTCCCCTTTTATTTTCGCGGGGTCGGAGGCGGGACCCAGCACCACGAAGTCGTTGTGCATGAACGTGGTCCTGTCTTTTCCGTAGCCCTCGGCCACGAACTGCGCTTCGTCTTCGGGGCTGTGCACCCACAGTATGTCCGCCTCGCCGGTCTTGCCCAGCTGCATCGCCTGCCCGGAACCCAGGGCTACGGCCTTGACCGTGTAGCCGGAGCTTTTCTGGAAAGCGTCTATCAGCACGTCCAGCAGGCCGGTGTCCTGCACGCTGGTCGTGGTGGCCAGCATGATCACCTTGTTCTTTAGGGGCTTCGCGGCGGGCCGGGCTTCCCCGCAGAAAACGGGGGAGGCCAGGGCCGCCAGGCACAGAACCGATATCAGTGTTTTAAACATTTGATCTCTCCTTGGAATGTATCTTCAGAATTTCACGTTGAGCTGGGCATACAGCAAGTCCGCGTCGTCGTGCGAGCCGGTGTCCTTCACGTATTCCCCGCTGAAGAAATGCGCGTAGCCGCCGTCTACGGCCGTGCCGCCGCCCAAGTCGTATTTCGCGGTAAGCCAGGCCTCCTGACCCACATAAGCCCCGGCCGTGCCGGCGGCGCTGGTGCGCAGCTTCTTGCCGGCCGAATCGTACCAGGAATCCCTGACCCGCGCCAGCCAGAAATAGCTGGTGCCCCCGGTCAGCTTCCAGTCTTTAAACGGGCTGGCCGACACCTCCAGCGCGGCTTCTTTCATGTTCTCCCAGCGGAAAAAGTCCATTATCCCGTACGGGTCGTGCGTAACCTGGTAAAGCGGGATGAACGTATTGTTCACGGAATCGGAAGGGTTTTTATCGCCGCTGGCGTAGTTGTACGCCGCCGCCAGCCTGGGACTCCAGGCGCTCTTGAAGTCGCGGCTCAGGTCCAGGTGGAAAGCCCGGGCGTAGACGCTTTTGCGCGAGCTCCGGCCGAACTGGTACGGCATTTCCACGTCGCAGGCCACCGCGCCCGGCAGGTTGAACTGGCCGTGCAGCCCCACGGTCCGCCTGTTCAGGGTGGACATATTGGAACTGTCGTAATTCGCCAGGAAGTAGCCTTCCAGCAGAGGGCTTTCCTTGCTTTTCCGGTAGGTCACATAAGTCCCGGCCAGCATGTCGTGCCTGTTAGGGTCGTTCCAGCCGTTGGGGTCGTAGGAAACGCGCGCGCCGTAGAAAGCGTCGGCAGAAAGGGCGCCCGCCTTGTACTTCAGCACCGCCGCGTCGAAGTGGTTTATCCTGTTGGCCCAGGCAGCGGCCCAGATCAGGCGCCCCGCGCCATATTTCATTTCCTGCCTGCCGGCTTTAATTTCGAACGGCAGGCCGAACACGCTCTTCACGTCCGCGTAAGCCTGGTGCAGGTCCATGGCGTCGTCCTGGGCGGGCTTGGGAAGATTGGTCCTGGCGAACCGCAGGTCCATGCCCTCGGCGAACAGTTCGTACTTCCCGGGCAGTTCGGCTTTGGCGTTCAGCCTCAGGCGCCCGTAGATGAGGCCGCCGCTGTCGCCCACGCCGGAGTTAAAGTCGAAATTATCCCTGTTCTCGTAGCGCACGCGCTCCTCGGCCCCGAACCCCAGCTTCCAGCCCGAAGGCGCCGGGGTCTGCGCGGAAGCAGCGGCGGCGAAGAACTGAAGGCACAAAAACGCTGTTGTTATCTTGTTGTTCACGATCCACCTCTCTAAGTTTAGAATACCTGCCTATATTTTCAGGACTTCCACTTTAGCGACCGAGGTTACGTTGCGGTCCACGAAGAAGTCCGCGGCGGAGTAGAGCGAGAAACGGCCGCTCTCGTCCTGCCCCCTGTCCGTCAGCAGCAGATCGGAATTATCCCCGCGGTTGACGATCTCGGACAGGCTGAAGGCGGCGCGGTAGGCGTCCCCGGCGGAAAATATCACCAGGGTAGAGCCGGAATCCTGCGGCGCTATGCCTGTGGTCTTGGCGAGGATATCTTTGAAGAGATAGCCTTCGCCGTTTTTCAGACCCTTGAACCCGGTACCGTGACCGTAGCCGGCGGAAACATAGTCGCGCTTCCCGGCCAGCTTGGCCGGTTCGGAAACGATTGTTGCTTTTTCTCCCGCAACAACTTTTAACTCGGGAGCGTAAGCGGCAGCGTGTTTTTTCCCGGGATAGGTTCCCGGCGCGGACTTCACGGTTATTTTCGAAGGATCGGAGATAAAGCGGGTATTATACAGGTCGTCGGAGCAGACCAGGCGCGGCCCGGCCGGCAGGGGCCAGTCTTGTTTCCTGCCCGTGGTTACGGAACGCGCTTTGGTATAGATCAGGGCGTTGAAGCTGTTGCGGGCGTAGTAGATCTCCCCCCAGCTGAACACGGCTTTCTCGCCCTTGGCGTTCTCCAATATGACGAACAGGTCGGTTTCCGGATTAAAATCTCCGCCGGCCTTCTTCACGGTCTTCGACTTCAGGATGTCGTACAGCGAATAGCCCGAAAAGAAATAGGCCCCTATGAATTGCGGCTGGCCTTCGGCGAAACCCATTTCTTTCACCGCGACTTCCCTGACCGGCAGCGAGGCCAGTTCTACCGGGCCGGGGCTTTCGACTTCTCCTCCCACGAAGATAGTCTTTAATGTATATTCCTTTACCGGCCCCCGCTCGTAAAAACTATTGGACTCGGGCGCGGCCTTTTCGGCTTCCTGCGCGAAAAGTTGCGCGCCCAGCCCCGCCAGGACCAGGCAAATAATTGCGGTGCTCTTCATTTTTCCTCCTAAGATAATGGGGACAGGCTACTTTATTTGTAAATAAAGTAGCCTGTCCCCATTTAAGCTCTTTCCAGCTGCGTGGCTTTCAGATTTTTCAGGTAAGCGAGCAGATTGCGGTGCCGCTCCAGGCCCGCCCTGCCGGTTTTCTGGTAAACGTAAAAATTATCCTCCAGCATTTTAAGCTGAGGGAAGACGTTCACCAGCATTTTGGCCTTCAGCTCTTTCAGGACGCAGTACCTGGGCACGAAGCCCACGCCGAGGCCTTCCATCGCGGCGTTGATTATCGCCCGGATATGGTTCAGCTCCGTGATGTCCCGTAATTCGGGGCGCTGCGCCGCGGGCAAGGCGTTCATCAGGTTCCCCCACCACTGACCGGCTTTGTCCAGGGAAAGGATATTGCAGCCCGCCAAGTCCGCCGGGGTTTTGAGCTTGTGCGCCCTGATGAATTCCGGGGAAGCGATCACCGCGTATTCCTCGCGGAAGAGCGGGGTTTTTTCCAGGTCTTCGGCTTTGTGATCCTTGCAGTCTATCACGATATCCAGTTCGTCGTTCAGGAGCGGCGTCAGCAGCTCGTGGCTGAACTGGAAATCGATGTGCACGGCCGGGTTTTTAGTGATAAAATCCTTCAGGTATTTCACCAGCAGCGTGGTCCCGAACTCCACCGTGGCGCCCAGCTTTATCGTCCCGGCGTTCTTATGCCTGGCCGCGTCTATCTGCTCTTCCGCTTTCTCGAGTTCATAAAAAACAGTTTCGCAGGCCTTATACAGGATCCGGCCCGTTTCGGTCAGGGCCATGCTGTTGCCGGTCTTCTTGAAAAGTTCGCCCTTTACGCTTTTCTCCAGCTTCGCCACGGCGTGGCTGACCGCCGACTGGGTGACGAACAGCCGCCTGGACGCCTCGGTATAATTGAGCGTCCGCGCCACGGTGAAGAAAGCTTTCAGCTGGTAAAGGTCCATCGACATTATGAATTTCTTTCACATCCGCTATGAATACTATGAATTATACTAATATCTTTCCAATTGTTACCATATCCTAAGAAGCAAGGAGGACAGCATGAACACTATTTTCCAGATCCCCGAACCCGTCAACGAGCCGCTGCTCAGCTACGCTCCCGGCACGCGCGAACGCTCGGAGCTGAAGGCCAAAATAGCCGAGCTCCGCGGCCAGGTCATCGACATCCCGCTGATCATAGGCGGAAAGGAAGTGCGCACCGGCCGCACCGCGGACATCGTCATCCCGCACGAGAACAAAAAGCTCATAGGCCGCTTCCACAAAGCCGGCCCGAAGGAAGTGGAAATGGCCGTGAAGGCCGCCGCGGCCGCCCGCGAGACCTGGGGCCGTATGCCCTGGCACGCACGCGCCGCTATCTTCCTGAAGGCGGGCGAGCTGCTGGCCACCACCTGGCGCCAGACCTTGAACGCCGCCACTATGATAGGCCAGTCGAAGAACCCCTATCAGGCCGAGATAGACTCCGCCTGCGAGCTGGTGGACTTCTACCGCTTCAATACCTGGTTCGCCGAATGTATCTACGACCAGCAGCCGCTCTCGCCGTCGGGCAGCTGGAACTACGTGGACTACCGGCCGCTCGAAGGCTTCGTCTTCGCGGTGACCCCCTTCAATTTCACCTCCATCGCCGGCAATCTCCCCACCGCGCCGGCCATCATGGGCAATACCGTCATCTGGAAGCCGGCGTCCAGCGCCGTCTACTCGGCCTATTACCTGATGAAGCTCTGGCATGCGGCCGGCCTGCCGGACGGCGCCATCAATATGCTGCCCGGCTCCGGCGCCGAGGTGGGCGACCCGGTGATAGCCAGCCGCGACCTGATGGGCCTGCACTTCACCGGCTCCACCAAAGTCTTCAACGGGATGTGGTCGGCCATCACCGGCAATTTCGGCAAATACCGCGGCTACCCGCGCGTAGTGGGCGAGACCGGCGGCAAGGATTTCATCTTCGCCCACGGGTCCTGCGACCCCGAGGCCCTGAAATGCGCCCTCGTGCGCGGGGCTTTCGAATACCAGGGCCAGAAATGTTCGGCCGCCAGCCGCTCCTACATTCCGCGCTCGGTGTGGAACGCCATCAAGGACGACCTGGTCTCCCAGGTGAACGGGATAAAGATGGGCCCGGCCGAGGACTTCACCAACTTCATGAACGCGGTGATAGAGAAGGGCGCTTTCAAGACCATAAAGGGCTACATCGACTTCGCGAAGTCCGCGCCGGACGCTAAGATCCTGGCGGGCGGGACCTGCGACGATTCCGAGGGTTATTTCATACGGCCCACGCTCATCGAGACCACGAACCCGAAGTTCAAGACCATGGAGGAGGAGATCTTCGGGCCGGTGATGACGGTTTACGTCTACGAGGACGGCAAGTTCGAGGAGACCCTGAAGCTCTGCGACGAGACCTCGCCCTACGCCCTCACCGGCGCTATCTTCGCCCAGGACAGGACGGCGGTGCTGAAAGCCGAGGACATCCTGCGCAACGCGGCGGGGAACTTCTATATAAACGATAAGCCCACCGGCGCGGTGGTAGGCCAGCAGCCCTTCGGCGGGGCCAGGGCCAGCGGCACCAACGACAAGGCCGGCAGCCTGGTGAACATGATGCGCTGGACCTCCCCCCGCGCGGTGAAAGAGAACTTCACCCCGCCCCACGACTACCGCTACCCCTTCATGCTGGAAAAATAAAAAATGGGGACAGGCTACTTTATTTTCAATAAAGTAGCCTGTCCCCATTTTTGATAGTATTGTGTTATGAACACGGAATCACCTATCGCCAGGCCGGAGAACGAGCCCGTGCTGGATTACGCCCCGGGCAGCCCGGAGCGCGAAGAGCTTTCAAGGAAATTGGCCGAATTCAAGGCCCAGGCCGCCGACATCCCCCTTATCATCGGCGGCAAAGAAGTGCGCACCGGAAGAACTTCCCCGATGATCATCCCGCACGACAATCAAAGAACCCTTGGCGTCTTCCACAAAGCCGGGGCCGCGGAAGTGCAGCTGGCCATAGACGCCGCTAACGCGGCCAGGAAAAGCTGGGCCGCCACGCCCTGGCGGGAGCGGGCGGCGATCTTCCAGAAGGCGGCCGAACTGCTGGCCGGGCCCTGGCGCCAGACCCTGAACGCCGCCACTATGCTGTGCCAGTCCAAAACCCCGCACCAGGCCGAAACCGACGCCGTCTGCGAACTGGCCGACCATTACCGCTTCAATCCCTACTACCTGCAGCAGATCGTTTCGGACCAGCCCCCTTCCCCGGCGGGCGAGAAGAACATTCTTGAGTACAGGCCGATGGAGGGGTTCATCTTCGCCCTCACCCCCGCTAATTTCACGTCCATAGCCGGGAATTTGCCGACGGCCCCGGCTTTAATGGGCAATACCGTAATCTGGAAACCCGCCTCCACCGCCGTCTTTTCCGCCTGGCAGCTGATGAAGCTCTGGCGGGCGGCCGGGCTGCCGGACGGGGTGATAAACATGGTTCCCGGCCCCGGCGGCGAGGTGGGCAACTGCGCCATAGACAGCCCGGACTTCGGCGGACTGCATTTTTCCGGCTCCACGCCGGTCTTCAACACTTTCTGGACCGCTATCTCCCGCAACCTCTACAAATACAAGCACTACCCGCGCATCGTCGGGGAGACCGGCGGCAAAGGCTTTATCTTCGCGCACGCCTCCTGCGACCCCGCGGCGCTTAAATGCGCGCTGATACGCGGCGCTTTCGAGTACCAGGGCCAGAAGCGCTCGGCGGCTTCCCGCGCCTATATCCCGCGCTCGCTCTGGAACGGGATAAAAGACGACCTGGTCGCGCAGATCAACGGCATAAAGATGGGCCCCTGCGAGGACTTCTCCTGTTTCATGAACGCGGTCATAGACAAAAGCTCCTATGACAGCATAAAAGGGCATATCGCCCTGGCGAAAAGGGACCCGGACGCGAAGATCCTGGCCGGCGGCGTCTGCGACGAGAGCCAGGGCTATTTCATAAGGCCCACCCTCATAGAGACCCTGAATCCCCAGTACAGGACCATGCGCGAAGAGATCTTCGGGCCGGTGCTGACGGTCTTCGTTTACGAAGACGACAAGTTCGCGGAGACGCTCAAGATCTGCGACGAAACCTCGCCTTACGCGCTGACCGGGTCCGTCTTCGCCCGGGACAAGGACGCCATAAATGAAGCCTCGGCCCGCCTGGCCGACGCGGCAGGGAATTTCTATATAAACGACAAACCCACCGGCGCCGTGGTGAACCGCCAGCCTTTCGGCGGGGGCAGGGCCAGCGGGACCAACGACAAAGTCGGCTGGCCGCACAACCTGCTGCGCTGGACTACGGTCAGGACGATAAAGGAAAACCTCGCGCCGCCCGCGGATTACAGGTACCCGTACATGCGGAGCGGGTTCGGTGAAGGGAAGTTAAAACTGGCCGGGAAATAGGCCGGATGGGCGCCCCGAGCCCGGGCCAAAACATATTTTCATTTGAAAATATATTTTCAAATGAAAAGAGGGTTAAATAAAGTCGGCCCAGGGGCTGAAGCCGGTGTGGCGGGAGTGACCGGCCTTTTCTCCGGCCAGCGTGGTCTCCCTCTCGATCTCTATCTCGTTCTCGAATTTCTCTATGGTTTTCTGGAGCTTTTCTAATTTAGTTTCCATGGCATTCTCCTGTCTGGTTTAGGTACTACAACCAATACGGAGCATTTTTAATGCCATCCCTTCACTGCGGGCGCTGGCGGCTTTAGCTAAGCCGCTGACTGGAGCGGCAGCCTTATCCTGGCAAGGGCGCCCCGCTGCGGGCCGTTCACTATCTCGAACGTCCCGCCGTTCTCGCAGATAAAGTCTTTCGTTATTTCCAGCCCCACCCCGGTGCCGCCGCTCTTGCTGGTCGCGCCGCCTTTGAGCAGCCTCGGCAGGATCTCGGCCGGGACGCCCGGGCCGGTGTCGGAAACTTCCACCTCGGCGTAAACTCCGGCGCGGCGCAGGCTTATTACGACTTTTTTTTCGGCCTGCGTGCCCGCTGCTTCCAGCGAATTCTTTATCACGTTGAAAAACGCCAGCTGAAGGTCATGCCTGGGCATTTCCACATGCATCTCTCCGTCGGGGAAATGCGCGGAAAGCTCTACTCCCGCGGCGGCCGGGTGGAAAACGAGCATGGCCCTGACGCCGGTTAAAAGCGACTTGAGCTGCACTATTTCCCGCTTCATATCGGAACGGCGCCCATAGCAGGTGATCTGCGTCAGCGTGCCGGACATCTGCTCCAGGCTTTCGCTTATCATTTTAATGATCTCGGCGTCGTCCGGGTCGGAAGTTTTGGCCGCTTTGAACGACAGGTAGCCCAGGGCCGACGCCAGCGGGGTCCGCAGGTCGTGCGCTATCCCGTGCACGGCCGTGCCGATGTGCGAATAAGGGCTCATCTCGGCGCACTTCCTGCCAAGCTCGGCCTGCTTCAGCCTGGCAAGTTCCAGCTTCGCAAGCACGGCGCCGATGATATGCCTGGAGCTGAACCCGGCGAGCAGGATGAAGAAGCAGTTCAGCCCCGAAACCAGGGCGATGAACCTGCTGTCATACTGCCCGGGCGGGATGCTGTGCACATGCCGGAGCGCGCCGAAGCTGTCGCCGTAGACGGAGAACAGGTAACAGGCCGCCGTGAAAAAAGGCAGCCACCGGTCCTCGATGCCGTAGATAGCCTCGGAGATCATCAGCCAGAAGAAAAGAAAAATGAACGGGGAAGAGATCCCGCCGGTATCGCCCACCACTACGGCCAGGACGGCCACGTTGAACCAGGTAAGGGAAATAAAGAAGAGAGGCTTGTCCTTGCAGCGCGGGAAAGACAGCCAGGCGGCGAGGTTCACGGCGCCTGAAACGATGGCGCACCAGCAAAAAATACCGCAGAACGCGGCCTGGAACATGAAATGGAGGCCTACGCACAGCAGGCTCAGGCTGGCGAGAAGGGCCATGTGCCCCCTCACTATTTCCGGATGTTGAACCGCCGCCGAACCTTCCATTCGCTTTCCTCCTCACGTACAAAACGGGACGACCGTCACCCCCCGGGGACGGCCGCCACAAAGCAGAGGCCTACCCCCGTAAAAGCAGAGCCCCCTTTGTCTAAGAGTAATATACAGGATTCAAATATGGATTTAAATACCCTTTAAAGGGTAGAAGTGAAAAACAGCGGTTCAGGGCCCGGCGGGGCCTTCGCAGCGGGAATACTGGCCAAGGAGTTTTGCGAGCACCGCGGCCAGGTCCTCATATTTGTAGGGTTTCGAAAGAGCGGCCGAGAAGCCCGCGGCCACATAATCAGCCTGGACGTCGTAGTCGGAATAGCCGCTGGAGACCACCACTTTGCAGCGCGGGTCCAGCTCGAGGAATTTCCTTACCGCCTCCTCGCCTCCCATGCCCCCCGGGATCGTAAGGTCCATTATCACGGCCTTGAAGGCGGCGGGGCCGCCCAGCTCCGCCCGGTAAAGCTTCAGCGCTTCCTCGCCGTCCGCGGCGCATACGCAGCCGTAGCCCAAAGCGGTAAGCATGCGGCGCGCGGCTTTTCGCATAATTTCATCGTCGTCCATAACCAGCACGCAGCCGGAGCCTTTTTGCACCTCGGCGGGCACGTCCCGCGCTGCAGGGACGGAGTCCTTGTCCGCGGGCAGATAAACCGTGAATTCAGCGCCGGCTCCGGGCAGCGACCGCGCTTTTATCTCTCCGCCATGGTTTTTGATTATGGAGTAAGCCATGGGAAGGCCAAGCCCGTGCCCCTGCGTCTTGGTAGTGAAGTACGGGTCGAAGATCCGGTCCAGGTGCGTCTCCTGGATGCCGACCCCGTCATCGGCCACGCTCAGCCGCACATAGTTCCCGGCCGGCAGGAGCAGGCCCGGCGCCGCGCCCTGCTCCAAATTTTCCGCCGTCACTTTGACCGCGCCGCCCTGCGGCATGGCCTCCAGCGCGTTCCGCAGGAGATTATTGGCGGCCTGGTTAAGCTGGCACTCGTCGCCGTTCACGCACCACAGGCCAGGGGCGATGCTGACCTCCACCCTCGACCTGGAGCCCCGCATTGAGAAACTGCACCAGGAGGCGAGCGCCTCGCCGAAATTGAAAACCTTTTTCACCGGCTGGCCGCCCTTGGAGAAAGTGACCAGCTGGCACGTAATTTCATGCGCGCTCGCGGCGGCGGCGAGCATGTCTTTTATCGCCTCCTTATCCTCTGTTCCTAGATCGCTGCGGGCGGCCAGCAGCGACAAATTGCAGGTTATGCCGGCCAGGAAGTTGTTGAAATCGTGCGCTATGCCTCCGGCCAGCTCTCCCAGCGATTCTATCTTCTGCATATTGGCCATCTCTACCAGCATCCGGCGGTTCCGCTTCTCCTGTCTCTCCATATCCAGCCTGCCTTTAAGCAGCGCGGCTATATGGCCGCTCACCAGTTTGGCGGAAGCGATATCCCGGGCCGTATAATCCTGCGCCTTGTTGGTAACAGTAAGGTGCCCCACCACCCGGCCGCCGTCCGTCAGGGGGACGCTTAAAAACCGCCCGAGGACTACATGCCCCGGCGGCAGTTCCCAGCCGGACGGGGCGTTGTCTACCAGGACGGCCCCGCTGCTTATGGCCCCGGCCCAGGGCCGCTCTTTCCAATCGCAAGGCGGCAGCCCCTCCCCGCCGCATAACGCGGCTTTTTTAAGACCGCCCGGCCCGGCCGCCGCGCCAATAACCATTTCCCCGTTCTCGTTCAGATATCCCAGGCAGCCTCCGGGACTCGAAAAAAGATCGAGCGCGGCCGAGAGCAGCGCTGTCCAGGTCCCCGCCCCCCTGGTCGAAAGAAAAATACGGTCTATTTCGGACAGCGTCGCGAGCTGCGCATTGCCGGCGGCCAGGGCCGCTTCGGCTTTTTTTATGCGCAGCAGGGAATTTATGGTGGCCACCAGCACTTCGGTCTCCACCGGCAGTGTAAGATAGGCGTCGGCCCCGTTCTCCAGGCCGGTGGCCCGCGACGCGGCGTCGAGCGAAGTGGCCGACAGGTGCATCACGGGGAGATGCGCGGTGAGCGGGTCCTTCTTTATCCGCGCGCAGACTTCAAAACCGCTGATGTCCGGCAGATTAACGTCGAGCAGGACAAGGTCCGGCCTGGCCAGTGATTTTTCCAGCCCGGCGGCTCCGGTCGCGGCCTCCTCCATCTTAAAATACGGTTCCAGCACCCTGACCAGAAGACGGCGCCCGCCTTCATTATCGTTTATCACCAGCAAGACGGGCTTCTCGTTGCACTCGGGCATAATCCCTCCGGTGTTGCTAAAGCAGACTGCTTCGGTGCCGCTTAAAAACAACCGGGGGCTCCCGGGTGATAAGGACCGCCTTCGACCGAAGGCCTCCTTACCCCGTTATTCACGAAACATCGCGTTTACAATAGGATAGCTGAAGAAAGTCTTGAATTAAATACCCCGTAAGGGGTAGGAGCGAAATGGAGGCGGTTCAGGGCTTGGCGAGGCCTTCCCGGATGGCATAGCGGACCAGGTCGGTCTGCTTATGAATGTCCAGCTTGCGGGAGATATTACGCCGGTGCACGTGGACGGTGCTGCTGGAAATGGACAGCCTGGCCGCGATCTGTTTGTTCCCCAGCCCTTCCGAGATAAGCCGGACGACGTCGGTTTCTTTCGCGGTAAGCAGGGACCAGTCCCGCTTCTTTTTCACGCGGAGGCGGGAACAGGGCGCGGCGGTCTCCAGCATAGCGGCGACGGATGGGCTTAAATAGGATTTCCCGCGGTGGACCACGCGCAGCGCGCGGGCTATCTCCCCCGCCGCGCTTTCCTTTACGAGGTAGCCCTTCGCCCCCGCCCGCAGGGCTTTCTCCACGGTGGGCCGGTCGTCGTGCATGCTGAGGATGATGACCCTGGCGCCGCCGTCGGCGGCCAGCAGGCTTTCCATAGCCTCCAGCCCGTTGAGGCCAGGCATGGAGATATCGAACACATAGACGTCGGCCGGGGCCCGGCGCGCGAGCGCGAGCGCCTGGCGGCCGTCGCGGGCCTCGCCGGAAACAACGATGTCGGGAGCGGTCTTCTGGAGCACGGCCTTAAGGCCCTCGATGACCACCGAGTGGTCGTCCGCAATTATCACGCGTATCTGTCCGGGCTTGCTCATAACTCCCTGGCCGGCTCGGGACGGAGCGGCAATTCCGCCTTGAGCAAAGTGCCGGCTCCCGGTTTGGAATACAGCGAAAAGTAGCCGCCGGCCGAACTCGCCGCCTCGGCCATTATTTTCAGCCCGAGGCTGTTCTTTTTATTCCTGGCTTTCGCCATGTCGAAACCGCGCCCGTCGTCGCGCACGGAAAGCGTCATCCAGCCGTTCTCGCCGCTTACGGAAAATTCCAGTTTCTTCGCCCCGGAATGCTTTTCCGCGTTATTGAGGGCTTCCTGGGCCAGCCGGTAAAGGACTATGGCGAGCGGGCTCTCGGACGCCAGCTTGGCGGCCGGAAGGCGGATGCTCTGGGTCACCCCGATCTTTGTGCGGCGAGAGAAGCCGGAGACAAGTTCGCGGAGCACGGCGTCGAGCCCGGAAACCGCGAGCGCCGGGGGCCAGCTCTCGACGCAGGCCTTTTTAACCCCCGATGTGACTTTCCTGAGGAGCTTGCGGGCCTGCCCTATACGGGCGGAAGCCCGGCGTTTCTCTCCGCCCCGGATCTCCTCCTCGATAAGAAGCAGTTCCGAGGACATGCCTACCTGCATCGCGCCTATCGCGTCATGCAGCGAGGCCGCCAGCCTTTTCTTCTCCGCCTCCCTGGCCAGCATCAGCCGGCCGGACAGGCGCCGGCTTTCCTCTTCCTGCCGGCGGCGCAGGGTGACGTCGCGCTCTATCAGGATCCCGTAGGTAGCGGAACCGAAATTCACGTTGCGCGCCGTCACCTCGGTAATAAGAGGCGTCCCGTCCCTGCGCTTCTGCCGCACCTCGAAAACCACGCCGCCGCCGTTGATGCGGGCCAGCCGGCCGCGGGTCAAAGACGCGCCCAGCTTCGTGACCGGCTTGCCGATAAGTTCTTCCCGCGCATAACCGTGCAGGATGAGCGCGGCGGGATTGGCGTCCTTTATCACCGGCACGCCCGCCTGGGGCAGTTCGAGCACCAGTATGGAATCCCGGGTCTGCTCGAAGATGACGCGGTACAGGCCGCCGCCTTCGGGCCGGTTTTCCGGCGCGGCAGCCGCCGGCTCTGTGCTCCCGGGCGACGGCTTATGCGATCTGGAAAAAGTTTTCATCTCATCGATATTCTGGCATAACTCCGGTCCGCGGTCAAATCTTCGCGCCGGGGCGCGGCAAAATAATTTTTGTATAATCCTGAAACGCCCGCAAGTCCAAGGGGCTTCTTTTTGCAGCTTTGTAAGGACCGCTATATGAAACAGATAAACGTGCTTCTAGTGGAAGACAACCCGGGGGACGCCGAACTGACGAGGCAGTCCCTGGCGGCCTCGAAACTCTCCATAAACCTCGTCACACTCGACGACGGTGAGAAAGCCCTTAAATACCTCAGGAACGCCCCCCCCTACCAGAAGGCCGGGCGGCCCGACCTGGTCCTGCTGGACCTGAACCTGCCGAAACTTTCGGGCGGCGAGGTGCTGCATGCGATCAAGGCCGACAAAGCGCTGAAGAGCCTGCCCGTCGTGGTGCTCACCTCCTCCGAAGAGGAAACCGAAGTTTCCAAGTGCTACGCCGAAGGCGCCAACTGCTATATAGTCAAGCCCGTGGATTTCAAATCCTTCATGGCCATCGTCAGCCTCATAGAGGAGTTCTGGTTCACCGTGGTGAAACTCGGCGAAGGCCGGCGTGAAAGTTCCGGCGGGAAGGTCCGCGGCAGGAATAAATAACATCAAGTGAAAAAAATCTTTCCGGCCTTCCTCATCGTTCTGCTCTCCGTGATCGCGGCCTCCGCCGCCCCGGCAAAAGAGCTGGAGTTCTTCGACTTCGAAAGGGCCTCACTCGACGACATCCTGAACCTCAGGACCGCGGTAGCCTCGCGGCTGGATTTCTCGGCCAGGGAGGCCCCCGGCATAGTCACCGTGATAACCCGCGAGGAGGTCCTCAACTCCGGCGCCAGGAACCTCGTGGACGTACTGAGGCTGGTGCCCGGCCTGGATTTCGGCGTGGACGTGGAGAGCAGCCTGGGGCTCGGCGTCAGGGGCAACTGGGCTTACGAAGGAAAGATCCTGCTGCTGGTGGACGGCCAGCGCTATAACGAATCCTTTTTCGGCAGCGTCCAGCTGGAGAGGATCCCCGTGGAACAGATAGAAAGGATAGAGATAGTCCGCGGCCCCGGCTCGGTCATTTACGGCGGCTTCGCGGAACTCGGCGTGATAAAGATAACCACGCGCAGCGCCAAAACCATCGCGGGAACGGAGGCGGCCCTGGCCTACGGCTATATGGCGAAGACCTACGGCGGCGCGAGCGGGAACCTGGCTTTCGGGCGGACCTTCGAGGACTCCGAGCTTTCGGCCCAGGCCTGGTACGCCGACCTGAACAGGAGCGACAGGCGCTATACCGATTTCAGCGGCGGCAGCTACTCGATGGAGGACGCCTCCGCGATACGCTCGAGGAACCTGAATATCGGCCTTAAAAGCCGGCTGGTGGACCTGAGGCTGATCGCGGACATTTACCGCACCACGGAACAGGACTATTACGCCGAGTCGATCCTGCCGCGCCCCCTGCGCAGGGATTTCGACGCTTATTTCGCCGAAGCCAGCCGCGAGTTCAGCCTGGGCGAGAAGCTGACCCTCACCCCTTCCTTCAACTACAGCTACCAGGAGCCCTTCAACGGCTTTGACGCCCTCGTCTACCCGCGGGACAAGAGCAGCCACTACTCGAAGGGAACGCTCCTCGCCGCCTATACGCCTTCCTGCCGGCTTAAGTTTTCAGGCGGGGTGGAGGTTTCCCAGGAAAAAGCCATACTCGCCGACAATACCCCGCCGGTGTGGAACGGCGTCAACATGTATTTCAAGAACGGCTCGAAAGGCATCAGCTACGAAAACACCGCCGTATTCCTGGAGGGCATGACCGAAGGCGCCTTCGGCATCTTCTCGGCCGGCGCCAGGTACGACAGGCATGAGACTTTCGACGAAGCTTTTTCCCCCAGGCTGGCCTGGACCAAGGTTTTCGAAAGGCTGCACCTGAAGGCCATCTACAGCGAAGCCTTCAGGGCGCCGGGGATAGACAGCCTCGTGATCAACCCTGACCTGCGCCCCGAGAAGACCAGGGTCACGGAATTCGAGACCGGGTATAAATTCGGCGGGGACTTTTTTCTTTCCGCCAACGTCTTCCAGATAAGGGTAGACGACCCGATAGTTTACTACACAGTGAACTCGGTGGAGGCTTACGGCAATTACGGCCACACGGGCACCGAAGGATTCGAACTTGCCTCCCGCCTGAAAAAAAACTGGGGTTATGCCGACTTCACTTATTCCTATTACGCCGCCACCGACAACGGGGTGGCCTTCTATAATGCCGGGGCGGGCAGCCGCTCCCTGCTGGCTTTCGCCCCGAATAAGTTCACCCTGAACGCGAGCGTGAAACTCTCTTCCGACTTCAGCGTGAATCCCTCTGCGGTCTATTACGCCGGCAGGCGCGGCTATTACGCCTCCGACCCGGCGGACCTGACGCCCCCCGTCACCCATTTCACGAAGCGGTTCGACGACATCCTGCTTGCGAACGTTAATTTTTATCTTAAGAACCTCCTGAAAGAGCGCCTGGAACTGAGCCTTGGAGTATTCGACCTCTTCAACTCCGGGTACAGCTACATCCAGCCGTATAACGGCGGGCACGCCCCGCTGCCGGGGCCTTCGAGGGAAGTCCGCGCCAGGGCGTCTTATAAATTTTAGTCCGGCCCTGCGGGGCCGTTTCAGCCCATGCTTAACATAAAGTCGGAACGCATCAGATCACCCCGGAGACGCACGGCCCTGCCGCTGCTGCTCCTGGCGCTGTGCGCCTTTTTCCCGGCCGCCGGGAGGGCCCAGGAGGCCGAGGCGCTCCTTTCGCGGGGGTCAGGACTGTACTTCGACACCTTTCTCGCTTTTCAGAAAGCCCTCGGCCGGCCTGTCTCCGCCTTCGACCTGTCGAAAGAAAAACCGCGCCTCGGGCGGGAGCTCAAGGCGGTGGTGGCTTTCGGTTCGCTGGCCGCGGAACAGGAGTATCCTTCAAGATCCAAAGTGATCTATCTCCTGGCCCCGGGCTACATGACTAAGAAGGCCGGCGGCAGGTACACAAAGATCTCCGCGCTGCCGGAGCCCTCGCAGGCGATCGCGGCCTACCGGGAACTGCAGCCCGGCCTCAAGCGCCTCGCGGTTCTATTCGATAAAAGGTCCTCAGGCGCCTATCCCGCGGAACTGGCCGCGGCGGCCAAGGCGTTCGGGGTCGAAATACTGCTCGTCGGCCTGAGCAGCCCGCTGGAATTCCCGGATAAGCTGAGGGACCTGGCCGGGAAAGCCGACGCTTTCTGGCTGCTGCCGGAGCCGGGGCTGATAAACAGGACCTCCCTTATGGTCCTGGCCGAGTTTTCCTGCTCAAGCAAGATGCCTTATTACGCTCCGTCCGGCGGCCTCTCCGAGCTGGGGGCCGCGGCTGCCTTCGCGCCGGGCATCGCGGAAACCGGCCTCGCGGCGGCCGCCGCGCTGGAAAAAGCTCTCGCCGGCAAGCCGCTGCCGGAAAAGATATATGTGCCGCGGTCCGAACTGACGCTGAACGAGCCCTTCATAAAGAAGTGCGGCCTGCCGGTCAAGCTGCCGGCGGCGGGGGCGGCCCTGAAATGAAGATCCGCTCCAAGCTCCTGCTCTTCCTCTTCCCCCCGCTCCTGCTGAGCGGGCTGGTGATCAATTACCTGACGGGCCGGGCCGTCTGCACCACTCTCCACGAAGAAACGTCCGGCAGGATCTCGGCCGGCGCGGCGAGTTTTCTGGAAACCGCCGCACCGGATTTCGCGCTCCCTAACGAAGAGAAGCTGCTGCCGTTCCTCTATAACCTGAAGACCAGCCTGAACGCCGAGCATGCCTGCTTCGCCGACACGTCGGGGACCGTGCTGGCGCATACCGACGTCGCACGGGTCGGCAAGACGCTGCCCGCCGCGCGCTCTCCCCAATTCCTTTCGGCCAAAGGCGGCTATACGATCGCCGATCACAGCGCCGGCGGTTTTATGGAGGTATACGTACCGGTTGCCGGGAGCAGGGCGGAATCCCCGGAAGAGCTGGCGCAGCTGGGCCCGGCGGCCGACGCGAAACGGCTCGGGACCCTGGTTGTCTACGTTCCCCTGAAGGAGAGCATAGGGACGGAGAGCTACATCGCCCGCAAAAGCGCCGCTATTCTGATCGTCGTTTACTCGGCCATCCTGCTCGCGGCTTTCCTCCTGACCGGCCTGGCGCTGCGGCCCATCCGCAGGCTGATAGAAGGAACGGAGCGCATCCGCCGCGGGGATTACGGGAACAGGATCCCGGTCTCATCGGCCGACGAGTTCGGCGACCTGGCGCGCAGCTTCAACGAGATGTCGACCACGCTCTCGGGCACCATCGTTTCGAAGGATTACCTGAACGTAATACTGGAGAACATGGCGGACATCCTGCTTGTGACGGACCTGAACGGGGTTATTACGAAGTCGAACCGTACCGCGGCCGCAGCCCTTGCAGCCGGGGAACTGGAAGGACGCAGGGTACAGGATTTTTTTCCGGTGGAGAACCCGGAATTCGGGGACTGGCTCGCCTTGGTGAAAGAGGGACGGGTGCGGGATTACGAGTCGGTCATGGTGACCGCTTCCGGGGCCAGGATCCCGGTGCTTGTCTCTGCTTCACTCCTGAAGGACAACGACGCGAATATCTCCGGCGCCGTCGCGGTGGTCCGGGATATCACTTTAAGAAAGAAATACGAGGCCGAGATGCTGCGTTCCAACGAGGACCTGCAGCGCTTCGCCTTCGTGGCTTCCCACGACCTGCAGGAGCCGCTGAAGACCATTACCAACTATATCCAGCTGCTGGAGGCCAAATACCGGACGGTGCTGGGCCCCGAGTCGGAAAAGCACGTGGAATTCATAACCGGCGCCGTGGGCCGCATGAGGGCGCTGATCCGCGGCCTGCTGGCATATTCCAAGATAAACGCCTCGCTGCACCTGGAGGACGTGGCCTCGGGAGAAGCGCTCGACTACGTGCTCTCCGCGCTCGAAGACAGCATCTCCGAGTCCGGGGCGGTGATAGAGCGCGGGAACCTGCCCGTTCTGCGCGCCGACCGCTGCCACCTGGAGAGCCTGTTCCAGAACCTGATCAGCAACGCCATCAAGTTCAGGAACGGGGCCCCGCCCCTTATTCGCGTCAGCGCCGAAGCGGGCGAGGGCGGGTGGGTCTTCCAGGTCAGGGACAACGCCATCGGGATAGAGGACGTTCACGCGGGCAAGCTTTTCAAGCTCTTCGGCAGGCTGCACGGGAAAGGGGTCGACGGGGCGGGCATCGGGCTGGCTTCCTGCAAGAAAATAGTCGAATACTACGGCGGCAAGATCTGGTTCAAGTCCGCTCCGGACAAAGGGTCCTCCTTCTTTTTCTCCATCCCCGGGCGGCCCGGCGCTCCTGAAAGCCCGGCAAATGAATTTACGGCATAAAGTTCCCAGCGTCTGAAAAAGCGGTTTCAGGGGAGAACGATGAAAAATAATTTAATACTGCTGGCCCTGGCTTCGGCTGCGCTTTGCGCGGCCGTCCGCGCTGAAGAGCCGAAGCCCGGAATTACGAAAGAGCAGGCCCTGGGGATAGCCGACATGGTCATGCGGCCGGTGCATGAGGTGATAGTGCCCGCCGTGGATAACGCCATGACTACCGCCGCCGCCGCTTCCTGGACGCTCTGGGACCTGACCAGCGGCCTGGACCGGCAGCAGAAAGCCGGGAAGAAGCCCGAAGCGGACCTCCGCCTCGTGGAAACCTATATCCGCCTGCTCATGAGGAATAATTCCGGGGACCTCTGCCTGCTCCGGGGCTCCCGCTGCAAAGCCTACCCGGGGGACGCCGACTTCGCCAAGATGGCGCAGACGGCCGAAAAAGACATAAACAAATACGCCGCCGGGCTTAAAACCCAGTCCCCCCTAAAGAAGCAGCACAGGGACCGGATACAAGCTTTCATGAGCACCGCGCGCAGCCGGGCGCTCTTCTCGCTGCCGCTGACCCGTGAAACGACAGTGCGGACCCCTCCCGCGAGCGCGGAAGAAGCGGGGTACATAAAGATGGCGTCGGAAAAGAAAAAGGGGACCAGCTACACTTTCCCGCCCTGGCCTTAAGGCGGGGACGGCGGCCTATTTCCTAAGGCCGGCCTTTATGATCCGCGGAAGTTCGCGGCGCAAAAACTGCGTCAATATCACTCCCGCCGATCCGGCGAGGGCGAAGGTATCGTCCACCGGGCCGGGGATATTTATCGGCAGCATTTCATAAAGGAAGACCAGGGCGGGAAAGAGGATCCATTTCATGCCGGTCCCGCAGCGCTTGGCCACGGTCATGCAGACGCCCAGCAGCAGGGCGGCGCCTATGAAATCCGGGGCGGAGAACAGGCTGGCCCCGAAGCTGAACGGGGCCAGCGCCAGCGACCACAGGATAGAGAAGACCAGGGGGAGGGCCGCGTCGAGATAACTGTAGGTCTTAATGAAGAACAGGCTTACCACAGCGGCCAGGAAGAACCCGGAAAAGATCACGGCCCCTGCCAGCAGGCCAAAACGCAAGTCCCTGGCGGCCCAGCCTATAACAAAAGCCGCGAGGGAAAACGGGAAAGACAAAGCGCTGATAGCCAGGCTGCGCCACATGACAGGTCCTTTTTTATCCGTAAGCGATCTCACACGTCAGCGTTTTATTCTATCAAATGGGCGCTCCTTATTCCCGGGCGAGCATTTTCGAAATTAATCCGCCCGGCAGTTCCGGGTTCAGAGGCGGGACGCCGCCCGCCGGTGAGCCGGCCTGACCGCGCGCGGATCGCCGCTTCGCGACAGGCTCCGCCCAGTCCCGCCGGGCCGCGGCCTCCGCCGAAAACAGCAGCCTCCCCTCTTTCGCGTCCACCAGTTTCACCAGCACCCTGACTTTATCCCCGCCGGCGAATACGGTTCCCGACAAGACGGCGTCGACGGAGAGCGGCTCCCCGCGCTGCTTCTGCCCGTATGGGGAACCGGCCGCGGCTGCAAGGAAATCCCGGTCGACAAGTCCGGGGAAGCCGGCGGCTCCCAGGCAGCCGCTTAATTTTTCGGAAATATAATCCGCCTCGAACTTTTCAGCCCCGGCCTTGGCCGCGAAATCGGCCACCACCATTTTCGCGATGCCGTGCTCTTTGGCGTAGCCCGCTATCTTCCCGGCCAGGTCCCGGCAAACGCCGCCGCCGTCACCCGCCGTTCCCGACAGCGACGTCCAGATCAGCACGGCGGCTACGACTGAAAATATTTTCATTTCTATATCCGTCATAACCCCGCCTCGTCAGCCCCGCCAAATCCGTTTATAGTATAGCTCGGGCGGATCTGACCGGCCATTGCCGGATTCCCACTTGTAATGACTTTTCTCCCCAATAACCTTTTCTTCCGGAAGGAGATTTGACTTCACGCGGGGAAATAATTATATTGGGGCTGGGGGAGCGGTCCGGCTCACGGTCCGCACAGGTTCGTTTCCATCATCTCGGCAGAACTCCGGATCGCTGACGCGAAGCCGGAGATGCGTCATTTTATGGAACGAAGAGAACTGAACGGTATAAGAGGGGAACAAGGAGAACGTAAAAATGAAAATAATGCATCTGATCGCGGCGGCGGCGGTTTTATTGGCGCTCGGCGCGCCGGTCTGCGCGGCGAATACGGACAGCCGTATCGAATCCTCCGCAAAGCAGTCGTATGTGTTCAAGACCTACCTTAAGGGCGATGACATCAAGGTGATGTCCAAAGAGGGCGTCGTCACCCTGACCGGGAACGTCGCCGTCACTTCGCATAAAGCGCTGGCCCAGCAGACCGTGGAGGACCTGCCCGGCGTCAAAAGCGTGGACAACAAGCTGGTAGTAAAGAACGAGCCGCCCGCCAACTCCGACGCGTGGCTGCACGACAAAGTCAAGATCACGCTGCTGTTCCACCGCAGCGTACGCGCCGGCAAGACCGAAGTGGAAGTAAAGGACGGGGTCGTCACCCTGACCGGCCAGGCTAAAAGCCAGGCGCAGAAAGAACTGACCACCGAATATGCCAAGGATGTGGAAGGGGTCAAGGACGTGGTCAACAACATGACCGTGCTGGGAAGCGAAAAGAACATGCCCCGCACAATGGGCGAAAAGATCGACGACACTTCCATCACCACCCAGGTGAAGATGGCCCTGCTGTTCCATCGCTCCACCAGCGCCGTCAGCACCAAGGTCACGACGAAATCCGGCGTGGTCATGCTGAGCGGCAAGGCCAGGAATACGGCTGAAAAAGACCTGGTCACCAAGATCGTAGAAGACATAAACGGCGTTAAGAACGTAAGGAACATGATGGAAGTAGAGCAGCAGTGACCGGCGGTGATCCGCGGACCTGGCGGCTGCGCGTTAACGGCAGCCGCCAGCCGGGATATTAAGGGAGGAATATATGCTTTATACCATTGCTGTTGTGCTGCTGATCTTGTGGCTGCTGGGACTGGTAAGCAGTTACACCATGGGCGGCTTCATCCATGTGCTGCTCGTGGTCGCTATCGTTATAGTGCTGGTCAGGGTGATCCAGGGCCGGAAAGTGCTTTAGCCCGCCGCCGTCTCTCCAGGCTGAGCGGGTTCGCACGGCGCTCAGCCTGCGGTTACGCGCGGAAATAGCATATGAAGACGTTCGCGTCAGTTTTTTTGTGTTCGATTCTCGTTCCCTGCCTGGGCCTTCTGACCGGGTGCGCGGGCCTGCCGAACGTTCACAAGATCATAAACGAAACTCCGGACGGGCAGGGGAAGGTCCGGATAGCCTCGTCGAAAGGGCTCCTCACGCCGGAAGAAAGCGAGGCGATCATGGACCGGCTGAGGTCGTCCGCAGCCCCGACCGACATCCTGGGGCGCTATACCGCCGTAGTGGACGCCGTGACCGGCAGCCCGCTGACGACGGGCAACAAGGTCACCCTGCTCGCCAACGGCCTGACCGCCTACGCCGAAATGTTCAGGGCGATACAGAACGCCAAAGACCACATCAACTTCGAGACTTTCATCATAGACGACGACGAAGTGGGGCGGAAATTCTCGGACCTGCTGCTGAAAAAACAGGCCGAAGGCGTCCAGGTGAACCTGATCTTCGACGCTGTGGGGAGTTTCGACACGCCCGCCGCTTTTTTCAAGCGGCTGCGTGACGCCGGGATCAGGGTGGCGGAGTTCAACCCGGTAAGCCCGTTAAAAGTCCATAAGCACTGGCTGCTCCACCCGGACCACCGCAAGATCCTGGTGATAGACGGCAAAGTCGTCATCACGGGCGGCATCAATATCAGCAAGGTGTACTCGAGCAGGCTTTCAGACCGGAAGGAGGTTAAAGGCGAGCCGCTGCCCTGGCGCGACACCGACGTGCGGATAGAAGGGCCCGCGGTGGCCGAATTCCAGAAACTTTTTCTCGACACCTGGAAGAAGCAGGCCGGCGCGCAGCTCGCCGACCGCGATTATTTCCCGGCGCTGACGGAACCCGGCGACGCCCTCGTGCGGGTGGTGGGAAGCACTCCCGGGCAGAGCAACAGGCTTACTTTTATCGTCTATGTGTCCGCCATAACTTTCGCGCAGCGTTCCGTCCACCTTACCAACGCCTATTTTATCCCCGACGACCAGCTGCTGGACGCCCTGACCGGCGCCGCCGGCAGAGGAGTGGACGTAAAGGTCATCGTCCCTTCGCAGACCGATTCGGAAAAAGCGCTGCGGGCGCAGCGGTATACTTATTCCGAGCTGCTGAAGGCGGGGGTGAAGGTGTACGAACGGCGCAAAGCCGTGCTCCACGCGAAAACGGCGGTGATCGACGGGGTGTGGTCCACGGTCGGCTCCACTAATATGGACTTCTGGAGCTTTTCAAGCGACGACGAGGTTAACGCGGTCATCCTGAGCACCGGGTTCGCGGCTGAAATGGAGGCCATGTTCTCCAGCGACCTCGCCGAGTCCGACCAGATAACCCTGAAAAAGTGGAAAAAGAGATCTTTGTACACCAGGCTCAGGCAGTGGTTTTCGCATTTATTCAGCCACTGGCTCTGAACCGCCGTCCAGGGACCCGGTGCAGAAGCGAAAGACAGGAAAGAGTAAGGAGGGAATATGTCGGAACTATTGTCGCTGGCAATTCTGGTACTGGATATCGTGGCCATCGTGGATATCCTGAAAAGTTCCATGGGCACGGACAGGAAAGCGCTGTGGATCATCCTGGTAATCATCCTGCCCGTGATAGGCATGGTGCTGTATTTCGTACTCAACAAGAAGGTCTGACCCGGAACGACGCATTGAGCGGACAAGGAGAACTCTATGAACAAGGGAATATCGGCCGTGCTCCTGGCTGTGGGAATTATCCTGCTGGTACTCGGGATCGACGCCTACAACTCGACTAATTCCGCTATCTCGCGCTTCTTCAGCGGAGAGCCTTCGGACAGGGCGCTCTGGCTCCTGATAGGCGGAGCGGTGGCGGGAGCGGTCGGACTTTCGGGACTGGTCAGAAAATAAGATCAAGGCGGGGCCTCCGCGTACCTGCACAGGCGGCAACGATGACCAAAAAAGGACACGGCCGGTCGATAAAGAACGCGATCCTATGCGCGCTTCTCCTGCTCCCGGCGTCCGCGGTGCGGGAGGCGAACGCCGCCCCGGCCGCGGAACCGCAGCGTCTTTCAGCCCGCGGGAAGAGCGAACTGCTTGGGATAATAGCCGCCGGCCGCCTGGAGACGCTCCAATGGCCGGAGTTCGGGGACTACCAGGCCGAGCTAGGTGAATTTTACAGGGCCGGGGATTACGCGCTGGCCTGGGTGCGCGGGTCGAGGCCGACGGTGAAAGCCCGCGCGATCATCAAACTGCTCCGGACGGCCGACGAGAAAGGCCTGCTCCCGCAGGACTACGACGGCTCCCGGTGGAAAGCCCGCCTCATACAACTGGACCAGCCTTTCCGCCGCGCGAACGAATCCCGGCTTGTCCGTTTTGACGCGGCGCTCACCATCTGCGCGATGCGCTATATACTGGACCTGCACCTGGGCCGGATCAATCCGCGGCCTTTCCGCGCCGCAATAGACGGCGAGCCGGACATCCGCGGCCCTTCGGATTTTCTCCTGAAACGGGTAGTGCCGGCCCAGGACGTGCCGGCGGCGTTCAGCGCGGTCGAGCCGCCCTTCCCCCCTTACCGCCGCCTGATCGGCGCTTTACAGAGGTACAAAGAGCTGTCCGGCCTGGACGACGGCGGCCGGCTGCCGGCTTCAAAAAGACCGATAAGGCCCGGCGCGAACTACCCCGGAGTTCCGCGGCTTGCGCGCCTTTTGCGGCTGCTGGGGGATCTCCCGGGGCCGGCCGGCCCGGCGCCGGGACTTTATACAGGGGAGCTTGTCGGCGCCGTAAAGCGTTTTCAGCGCCGCCACGGCCTGGCCCCGGACGGGATAATCGGGGCGCAGACGCTTAACCAGCTGAATACGCCCCTGTCCCGGCGCCTGGACCAGCTCCGCCTGAACCTGGAAAGATGGCGCTGGCTGCCCCGCAATTTCTCGCGGCCGCCCATCATCGTCAACATCCCGGAGTTCCGCCTTTACGCCGGTGACGGGAAGCCGCAGAAAGTGATGGTAGGCATGGCCTTCGAGCACCAGACCCCTGTCTTCGCCAGCCTCCTGACCGCGGTGACGTTCCGCCCGCCATGGAACATCCCTCTCAGCATCCAGCAAAAGGAGATGGTAAAGGAGATAGAAAAAGATGCCTCCTATCTGGAGAAGCACGATATGGAGGCGGTAGACGGAGCGGATACCGTCGTAAGTTCCGGACCGGTCACTACGGAGGTCCTGGGCCGGCTGCGCGAAGGGCTGCTTTCCCTCAGGCAAAGGCCGGGGCCCGGCAATTCACTGGGGCTGGTGAAATTCGTAATGCCCAACGCCTATGACGTCTATCTTCACGGAACTCCGGCAAAGCAGGGCTTCTGGGAGCCGCGGCGCGACCTCAGCCACGGCTGCATCCGGATCGAAGACCCCGCCAGGCTGGCGGCCTGGCTGCTGCGCGGCCAGGCCGGCTGGACGCCGAAGCGTATACTCGCGACCATGGCGGGGAAGGAGACGGTTACGGTAAAAATCGCCGAACCGGTCCCTGTACTTATACAGTACGGGACGGCGGTGGCCGACGAAGACGGCGAGGTGCGGTTTTTTGACGATATTTACGGCCGCGACGCGGCCGAAGAGGCGGCTTTCGAAAAACGGTCGCGGGCGGGGCTCGCGGCGCAGTAGACCGGGGCGGTCACCAGCGCCGGACCCGGCCGACGTCGACATGGACGAAATCGGAGGAGGCGTAATAACCCACGCCGCCCCTCTTAAGGGCCAGGGCGGTGTCGCGCAGGCTGGAGGTGCGGACCCCCGGCAAGCGGATATCGATAGCCTCCGCAGCCATATGCAGGCTTTTTTTGCCTACCGCGGAACTGCGGCTCCGGAGCAGAGCGTTGGTGCCGGGACAGCGATAGCCGCAGATGATATGGAGCTCGGCTTCGGGACGTTTCAATTTGGCTTCAAGGTCGCTGAGCAGGTCGAAGAGCCGCGGATCGTAATGCTTTACGCTGTCCGCCCGCCAGTCGCGGAGGAACCGGTCGAGTTTAGCCAGCGCCTCGGGATCGTAGGCGTCGCCCCGGCGGTAGACCACGTCGATGTGCTCCAGGGTATGGGTATGGAACAGGCGCAAACGGTATTCGCGCGGCTGCGGAAGCGTGCCGTAAGCAAAGGAAAAAGGAAGCAAGAGAGCAGCCAAGAGCAGGTGTCTCATACCTCTAGCATAGCAGACCCCTGTTTCGCGAATATTGCAGACGGCTCAATATCCGCTCAAGGAGAATTTTTTCGAAAAAGCAGCCTGTCCCCATTACCGCGCCAGCATCCTCATGATGCCGAGCTCTTCGCGGTAGGCTGCTAGCGCCAGTATCGCCAGCAGGAGTATCGCCACCGCCACGAAGGCGCCGTTGCCGCGGGCCTGGGCCGGGGGCGGCGGGAGCATCAGGTTCTCGTCCCGCTTGGCCACGTAGTCGGCGTAGATGTCGCAGGAAGAGATCACGTAGATAGGCCGCAGGAAAAGCATTACCACGCCCGTCGCCGTAAGCAGCGGCACGGCCACCCAGAAATAGATCACGTACATCTGTCCCGCCACCGACGCTTTCCAGTTCACCAGGCCGGGGAAAGCGATGAAGAAATAGATCGTCCCGATATAGGCCGCGATCCCCACGATCCAGCACAGCGTGGAATAGCCGGCCCGCAGGATTATCACGTCTTTGAACCTGCTCCTGACCATGCCGATCGAGCGCGTGCCGGCGTCCAGGAGCCCGCGCCCGGTGACCAGCCCCGGCAGGATGCCGATGGTGGCCACTTTCCAGGCGTAGTAGACGGCTTCGCTCAAGGCTTTTTCCGCCGAAGTGCGGCGGTCGTGCTTTTTGGGCAGCCGGTCCAGGATGCGCTGCACCGTCCACCAGCCGTCTATCCAGTGGAAGATCCACAGCGGCCAGGCTTTCGGCAGCACTATCTTCAGGCATTCGTCTATGGTGGATTCCTTCCCCTGCCGGTTGAGGAAATGCACCGCGCCCATGCAGCCGCTGAGGATGCCCAGCGGGAAAGCCACTATCCCCACGCAGAAGAAGGACCACAGGAAAAGTATCAGGTCGCCCAGGGTGGCGCTGTTGGAGTGCGAGGCCCGCTCCCAGGCGGCTTCGGGGATCCAGCCTATCATCTGCACCCACAGGTAATAACCCGCGGCGATGCAGGCCCACTGCAGCAGGGCGAAGGTGATGATCTCTTTCTCCAGGAAAACGAGCTTGACGCTGAACTTGGTGCGCGCCCAGAACCCGGCCAGGCCCTCGCCCAGGGGAACGCCGGTATCGTGTTCGGTCGTTACCGTGAGCATCGCCTCTTTAACTTCTTTCATCCCGCTGTAATAGTTTTTCAGTCCCATTATTTTCCCCGCTGCCGGCAAAGTCAATGATACTAAAAAATAAAAGACCGGGGGCTTCTCACCCCGGTCTTCTATCGCTCAGGGCTTAAAAGCCTAGAACGGGACTTCTTCTATGCCGTCGCCGCCGGACGCGGACGCCTTGGAGACGGGTTCCGCCGCTTCGGAGGCTCCGCCGCCGGCGCTGTCGCCGCGGCTGCCCAGGAATTCTATCTCGTCGACGTAGACCACCATCTTGGACTGTTTCTTGCCGTCTTCTTTGCCGGCCCATTCTTCGAGGACCAGGTGCCCTTCGACGTAAGCCTGCGAGCCCTTGTGCAGGTATTTCTCTATCAGGTCGGCCATCTTGCGGCCGGTCTCGCGGTTGAAAGCTTTCAGGTCCACCCACACCGGAACTTCTTCCCACTGCCCGGTCTTCTGGTTCTTGCGGCGGTTATTGACCGCGAAGCCGATATTGGCCACTTTGCCGCCGTTGCTGAATTCTTTTATCTCGGGGTCGCGCGTCAGCCGGCCGATAAGCATTACTTTATTTAAATTCGCCATATTCATCTCCCATTAACTCGTTTTACTATCCCCTAACCAAGCCCACCAAGACTAATCTACCACTTTTCCTAGCTGCTCTCCAATTCAAGATTTCACAACGCCCGGCTCTTTCGACGTAACCGCGTAATAGACAGCGGCGTACGGCCATATTTGAGAATAACCTGAGCTCCGTACGAGTTTTTTCGCAGGTCCGGGCCTTACACTATTAAGGAGAACGGAGATAGATCATGAAAAAGATAAATCTGGAAATCATACTCGGACTTACGGCCGCCCTTGGCTTGCTGTGCAGCCCGGCCAAAGCCGGCGATAGCGCGCGGCCCGGAGTAACGGACCTCGCCGGAGCTGCGGCTCCCGCCGGGGATTTCAGGGACGCTCCCGCCGGTTTGCCTGCCGTTCCTGTCAGCCCGGACCCGGGCGCGGCCGGCCGCGAAGCCGGGCAACTGTCCGCTGCCGCCGGCGAACCGGGGCTAGCCGGCCCGGCGCTGGCCGTGGACTTCGAAAAGCGGACCTTCAAACTTGTAAAGCAGCCGGGGCCTGTCCTGGAAGCCGCGGTCAGAGGCCTGCTTTCCTCCAGCTACGACTCCGCCGTAGAGAGCAATTCCGGCGGCGGCGCCATGAAGCCGGGGTTCACCTACTCCCTGGAGGCCACGGGCGCGGTCCACCCTTTTTCAGAGATAGAAGTCTCCTGCATAATGCAGGAAAAATACGCGCTCGGCAGCGGGCCCGAAATATGCGGTGACTTTTTCCGGGTACTGGCCGCCAAGATCAAGCGGGCCCTTCCGGCCCTGAGCGCGAGCTAAAACCGGCTGTTCTCCGGCAGCCGGGAATTTTACCTATCGCAGCGCGTACAACTCCGCATAGCGGCCGGCCGCGAGGGAGGGTATCATATGAATTGCCGCGCATCCGGGTTAAGGAGAACAGAATGAACAAAACCACTTGCAGTGAGAAAACAAGGAAAAGCAGGCTGCTCGGGGTGATCCGCGCATTGGATGCGCGTGGCCGCGGGAAGAGCGCCCCCGTAAACAGGCAAAGCCGGGAGACCAGCGACCTGCTGCGCCGCTACTTCGTCATGCAGGTCGCACAGATCGCGGCAGACGCCCGCTGAGAAGAGTTTCACGAATAAGGAGATTTCAATGAAGATCCTGCTCAATATCCTGGTCAGCAGTTTTGCGGTATTGGTGACCGCCCGCCTGCTGCCGGGCGTGACCGTCGACGGCTTCGGCACCGCTATCGCGGTCGCGGCCGTCCTGGCGCTCGTCAGCGTTTTCCTCGCGCCGGCGCTGCTGCTGCTTACCCTGCCGCTCAACGTAATGACGCTGGGGCTGTTCACTTTCGTCATCATCGGGGGGCTCGTGATGTTCACGGCGCGGATGGTGCCCGGGTTCCAGGTGGCCAACTTCTGGTGGGCGCTGGTCTTCGCGCTGGTACTCTCGGTCATTAACGCCTTATTCCACGGAGTCCGGTTCCCCTGAGCTTCCTGTGACCCGTCATCGGCAGCCTGGTCCGCCCCCGGTTCCGGAGGGACGGGACGATATGCGTCCGCTGGCGGGGCTCAGCGCCGGGGGCTAGAACTATTTAACAGCTTATTGTAAGGATAAATATAAATGAAAAACACTTATAAAATCGCCGCTGCGCTCGGGGGAGCCGCGCTCTTGATAGCGGGGGTCGTAGCGGGATCGTTCTGGGCCTTGGGCAAGATCGGGTCGGAAGCCGACGCGCGCAAACGTACTTTCATAGTAATAGACAGCGCGAACAAGTTCATGTCCGCGGTAACGGATGTCGAAACCGACCAGCGAGGCTATCTGCTGACCGGGAATAAGGTCTACCTGGAATCGTATTCTGCCACGCGCGACAGCATCGGCGTCCGCCTGGAAGAATTGCGGCAGCTCACTTTAAGCGCCGAGGCCGGCAAGCACCTGGACGCGCTGGTTCCGCTGACAGCCGCGAAGCTGGCGGAAATGGGGAATTTGATCAAGCTGCGCCGCAATGGCCATATAACCGAAGTAATGGGGATCGTAAGCGGCGGCCGGGGCAAACGGCTGATGGCTTCGATCCGCGCCGAGATGAACGGCTTCATCAAGTTAGCCGAGGCGGGGCTGGCGCAGCACGACGCGCAGTTCCAAACGGACATGCACCGTCTTTTCACGCTGATCGTCACAGCCAGCCTGCTTATGCTGCTGCTCGCGCTTTCGGCCGTCTACCTGGTGTACAGGGAAACACAGCAGAGCCTTAAAGACCTGGTCCACCTAGAAACGCGGCATCTGCTCGAGGTACAGCAGGGCACGAACAAGGAGCTGGAGCGGGCCAATCTCACCTTGCAGGTCAGCGAGGAAAAGCTCTCCGTTACGCTCAAATCTATCGGCGACGCGGTGATGGCCACCGACGCCGAAGGGCGCATTACGCTCATCAACCCCCTCGCGGAACGGCTCACGGGCTGGACCCAGGCGGAAGCGGCCGGCCTCCCGGTACATGAAATTTTCAACATCGTTAACGAAGGGAACCGCAAACCGGCGGAGAATCCGATACGGGAAACCCTGGCGCACGGCACTACGCACCTCCTGGCGAACCACATCATACTTATAGCGCGCTCCGGCAGCGAACGGGCCATCGCCGACAGCTGCGCGCCGATCCGGAACAGCGCCGGCCAGGTGGTCGGCGCGGTGATGGTGTTCCGGGACGTTACCGAGAAAAAAGAGATAGAGACCGGGCTGGAAAAAACCCGCCGCGAGCTCGAGATCATTAAAAAGACCGCGGATGAAGCCAGCGAATATGCCGACAGCATCATCAACACCGTGCGCGAGCCCCTGATCTCCCTCGACCAGGACCTGCGGGTCGTCTCGGCCAGCCGCTCCTTCTACGAAGTCTTCAAGGTCAACCCGAAAGAGACCGTAGGCCAGCTCATTTACGACCTGGGCAATAAGCAGTGGAACATCCCGAAGCTCCGGGAGCTGCTCGAAACCATCCTTCCGCAGAAGGCGACCTTCGACAACTACGAGGTCGAACACGATTTCGCCGATATCGGCAGGCGCACGATGCTTTTGAACGCCCGGCAGATCCAAAGGGTGTCGGGAAAGGAGCGTATCATCCTCCTGGCCATCGAGGACATCACCGCGCGCAGGGAGATAGAGAACGGGCTGGAAAAAGCCCGCAAGGAGCTGGCCGCGACTAAAATATCCGAAGATGCGGTCCGTGAGTATTCGGAGAGCATCATCAATACCGTGCGCGAACCGCTGATCTCCCTCGACCAGGACCTCAGGGTCGTCTCGGCGAGCCGTTCCTTCTACGAAGTCTTCAGGGTTAACCCTGAGGAAACGGTGGGGCAGCTTATCTACGACCTGGGCAACAAGCAGTGGGATATCCCGAAGCTCCGGGAGCTGCTGGAAACCATCCTTCCGCAGAAGGCGACCTTCGACAACTACGAGGTCGAACACGATTTCGCCGACATAGGCCGCCGCATCATGCTTCTGAACGCCCGGCAGATACAGAGGGCGTCCGGGAAAGAGCGGATCATACTCCTGGCCATCGAGGACATCACCGCGCGCAGGGAGATAGAAGACGGGCTGGAGAACGCCCGCAAAGAACTGGCGGCGACGAAGATCTCCGAGGACGCGGCGCACGAATACTCCGACAGCATCATCAATACAGTGCGCGAGCCCCTGATCTCCCTTGACCAGGACCTGCGGGTCGTCTCGGCCAGCCGCTCCTTCTACGAAGTCTTCAAGGTCAACCCGAAAGAGACCGTAGGCCAGCTCATTTACGACCTGGGCAACAAGCAGTGGGATATCCCGAAGCTCCGCGAACTGCTGGAGACCATCCTTCCGCAGAAGGCGACCTTCGACAACTACGAGGTCGAACACGATTTCGCCGACATAGGCCGCCGCATCATGCTTCTGAACGCCCGGCAGATACAGAGGGCTTCGGGGAAAGAGCGCATCATCCTCCTGGCCATCGAGGACATCACCGAGCGCAGGGAGATAGAGGACGGGCTGGAAAAAGCCCGTAAAGAACTGGCGGCGACGAAGATCTCCGAAGACGCCGCCCGCGAATACTCCGACAGCATCATCAACACCGTGCGCGAACCGCTGATCTCCCTCGACCAGGACCTGCGGGTCGTCTCGGCCAGCCGCTCCTTCTATGAAGTCTTCAAGGTCAACCCCAAAGAGACCGTAGGCCAGCTCATTTACGACCTGGGCAACAAGCAGTGGGACATCCCGAAGCTCCGGGAGCTGCTGGAAACCATCCTCCCTCAGAAGGCGACCTTCGATAACTACGAGGTCGCGCACGACTTCGCCGACATCGGCCGCCGCATCATGCTCTTGAACGCCCGGCAGATCCAAAGGGCCTCGGGAAAAGAAAGGATCATACTGCTTTCCATCGAGGACATAACCGCGCGGAGACGGTTCGAGACCGAGCTGCGCCAGGCCAAGGAAGCGGCGGAGGTGGCGAACCGCTCAAAAAGCGCCTTCCTCGCCAACATGTCCCACGAAATACGGACGCCCATGAACGCCATACTTGGTTTTTCACAGCTGCTGCGGCGCGATCCGGAAGCTACGCCCAAACAAAGACAGCAGATAGAGACCATAAACCGCAGCGGGGAGCACTTGCTGTCGCTTATCAACGACATCCTGGAGATGGCGAAGGCGGAAGCCGGCCGAACGACGCTGAACCCGGCGGTTTTCGACCTGCGCGCTTTAATTGAGGACGTTGAAAAGATGCTGCAGCAGCGGGCCGAAACCAAAGGCCTCAGGCTGGAGGTGGAACAAGCCAAAGACTTGCCGCACTATGTGATGGGCGACGAAGGCAAGCTGCGGCAGATACTGCTTAACCTGCTCAGCAACGCTTTAAAATTCACCATGAAGGGCGCTGTCACACTGCGCGTAGACTCCCGGCCGGGCGCCGGGAAGGACTTCCGGCTGACGGCGGAAATAGAAGACACGGGCCCGGGCATAGAACCCCAGGAATTGGCCCGGCTGTTCAACCCGTTCGAGCAGGCGCAGGCAGGCAGGGCTGGCGGGACGGGGACGGGGCTGGGACTTGCCATCAGCCGCGGCTATGCGCGCCTGATGGGCGGGGATATCACGGTAAAAAGCCAGCCGGGGCAGGGAAGCGTTTTCAGCTTTTACACGGTGCTCCGGGCGGAGTCGCGCGCGGACACGGTCGGAAAGGCTGTGGAGCGGCCCGTTGCAGGTCTTAAACCCGGCCAGCCGCGCTACAGGGTACTGGTCGTAGACGATAAAGAGGACAACCGTGAATTCCTCAGCCAGCTGCTGGTACCCGCGGGCTTTGAAGTCTGCCAGGCGGTTAACGGGGCGGAGGCGCTGACCGAATTCGAAACGCGGCGGCCGCAGATCATACTGATGGACCTGCGAATGCCGGTGATGGACGGTTATGAGGCCATTCGCCGAATCCGGGCCAGCGCCGGCGGCAGGGCGGTAAAGATCATCGCGGTGACCGCCAGCATCTTCGGAGAGATAAACAAGGAGGCGCTCGAGGCCGGGGCCGACGCCCTGATCCTGAAGCCTTTCAGGGAAGCGGAACTGTTCGAGAAGATGCGGACCCTTCTCGGCGCGGAGTATCTCTATGAAGAAGAAGCCCGGGCCGCGGGCGCCGGGGCCGGGGAGATAGAGCTGGGAGGGCTGAAGCCGGGGGCGTTAGCCCGCCTCCCGGCGGAACTGGTTTCACAGCTTCGGGAAGCAGCCATAAACGGGGACTTTCACTTCCTGCTCGAACTGACGGCCAGGGTAGAAGCCCGCGACGTCCACACGGCCGGGATGCTGCGCGCGCTGGCCGGCAAGTTCAACACGGAGAGGATCCTCGCTCTGCTCGGTGAATAGCGGCCGCATTCGCACATTGCCGTCGTACGGGAGACGGGCGCGGATCCGCGCGGAGAACCACAGCCATGAATAAACCGATACCTGTTAAAAACCAGCCGAGCGTTCTCATGGTGGACGATACGCCGGCTAACCTGGAGCTGCTTTCCGTTATGCTGAAAGGGCGCGGCTACAAGGTGCGCGCCGCGGTAAGCGGCAAACTGGCGCTGCAGGCCGCCCGCAACGATCCGCCCGACCTTATCCTCCTGGATATCAGCATGCCGGAAATGGACGGCTACGAAGTGTGCGCGAAGCTCAAGTCGGAAGAAAGGCTGAAGGATATCCCCATTATTTTCCTGAGCGCCCTCACGGAAACGATGGACAAGGTAAAAGCCTTCGGCGCGGGCGGAGTGGACTACATAATAAAACCGTTCCAGTTCGAGGAAGTGGAGGCGCGCGTCGAGGCCCACCTGGAATTGCGCCGGCAGAAATTCCTGCTGCAGGAGAACTACAACAGGCTGCGCGAACTGGAGAAAAAGCGCGACGACCTGGTGAACATGATCATACACGACCTTCGCACCCCGCTGACGATCATAGCCGGCTACAATGAACTTATAGCGGAAGACAGGAAAAACATTCTTTCGGGCGAGTCGGCCGGCTACATTTCCGAGAACAAGAAAGCGGTAAAACAAATGATCCAGATAGTCAGCGACGTCCTGGACACAAGCAAGATGGAAGAGGGGCAGATGAAACTGAAGCTGGGGAAATGCGACCTGGGCGGCATACTGGAGGAAGCCATCTCGGGGATGGAGTCCCTTTTAGAAGGCCGGAAGATCCGGTTTACCCCCCCTGTAAGCCCGGTGTTAGTCCGGGCGGACGGAGAACTCGTTTTCAGGGTCATCCAGAACCTGCTCGGGAACGCCCTGAAATACACGCCTGACGGCAGCGGCCTGATCCAGCTGAAGCTGCGGCCCGCCGGCGACCGGGTGCGGGTCATCGTCAGCGACAATGGGCCGGGGATCGCGCCTGAGCACCGGCAGAGGATCTTCGAGAAGTTCGGGCAGGTAGGGATCCGCGAGGACCATAAGAGATACTCTACGGGCCTTGGCCTTACCTTCTGCAAACTGGCGGTGGAAGCGCACGGCGGCAGCATCGGCGTCGACGGCGAAGCGGGAAAGGGAAGTTCCTTCTGGTTCGAACTGCCGGTGAACGGGCCAGGTCAAATATGAATGAACCGATCCGCTTGAAAAAACCGCCGAGCATCCTCATGGTGGACGATACGCCCGCCAACCTGCAGCTGCTCTCCGAGATGCTGAAAGGGCGGGGCTACCGGGCGCGGGCCGCCGTCAGCGGCAAGCTGGCGCTGCAGGCCGTCCGCAACGATCCGCCCGACCTTATCCTCCTTGATATTTCCATGCCCGGGATGAACGGCTACGAGGTATGCGCGGAACTCAAATCCGACGACAAATTAAAGGATATTCCCGTCATTTTCCTCAGCGCCCATACCGAAACCACGGACAAGATCAAAGCCTTCAGCGCCGGCGGGGTGGATTACATCACCAAGCCGTTCCAATTCAGGGAAGTAGAGGCGCGCGTCGAGACCCATCTTGAACTGCGCCGGCAGAAATTCCAATTGCAGGAGAACTACGACAAGCTGCGCGGGCTTGAGGAACTGCGCGACAGCCTGGTGCACATGATCATCCACGACCTCCGCTCCCCGCTTGCCGGGATCTACGGCTTCCTGGAGCTCATCAGGGAAAAAGCCAAAGATACCCTTTCGCCGGATCTCCTGCGGTATATCGGCGACGCGATGGGGTCGGCGAAACAGATGGCCCGGATAATCGGCGACGTACTGGACACGAGCAAAATGGAAGAAGGAAAGATGAAGCTCAAGCTGACGGACTGCGACTTGAGCGGAATGCTGGAAGAAGCTGTCTCGGGCCTCAAGCCTCTTTTAGCCGGCCGCGAGATCCGGTTTACGCCCCCCGGAAGTCCCCTCAGGGTGCCGGCGGACCGCGAGATGATCTCCCGGGTCATCCAGAACCTGGTGGCTAACGCGATAAAGTTCACGCCCAAAGACGGCGGGGTTATCCGGCTGGAGACAGAGTCTTCCGGCGGCATGGTATGCGTGAAAGTACATGACAACGGGCCGGGGATCGCGGCCGAGTACAAAGATAAGATCTTCGAGAAATTCGCCCAGGTGGAACTCCCGGCCGGACGGCAGAAAGATTCGACCGGCCTTGGCCTTACTTTCTGCAAGCTGGTCGTGGAGGCCCACGGCGGCCAGATCGGCGTAGACGGCGAAGAGGGAAAGGGAAGCACCTTCTGGTTCGAACTGCCGGTTAACGCCCCGCCTCGCTAGTCCCGCGGCCAGCACGCCTTCCAGGCCTCCGGGGCCGCCTCCATTCGCCCGTTAATATTACCGATAACCTCTCGTATAACTCCGCATAGCAGCCCGGGCGCCGGAAGGGTATCCTATAACCATGGTCACAGGCCGTAGTCCTGACGGTAAAGCGGGAGGTATTTTTATTATTTCCTGTGACTTCGCCGCAAAAAAAATGAACGGGATGATCAAGACAGTCTGCGCTGAATTTCGGACATGCTTTTTATCCGTATGTATTCCCGGCATGGCCTTAGCGGCCTGGCCGGCCTCAGCCGGGGCGCTGCCTGACGGCGGACTGCCCGGCTCATTCTCGCGGGAAGGAGCGGGAGCGCGCGCCCTGGGTCTCGCCGGCTCTTTTGCGGGCATAGCCGACGACGCCAGCGCCGTTTATTGGAACCCGGCGGGCCTCGCTTCGCTCACAAAGCCGGAATTGACGCTTAACCATATAACCCTTTTCTCCGGCACCAGCAGCGACTTTATCGGGTTCGGCCTGCCTTTCAAGAAGATAGGCGCCATCGGCGCCGGGTATCTTCGCCAGACCAGCGGGGATTTTCAAAAGCGGGAGACCCCCTTTGACACCCCGACCACCTTCGACATCGGCAACAGCATGCTGCAGCTGGGATGGGCGATCGTGCTGCCGGCGGAGTATACGCCTGACATCATCAGCGGAAAGATAAGCCTCGGCCTCGGCGTCAAAAGCGTCGCGCAGCAAATAGATGCGGCCAGCGGCTCGGGCACGGGGGCGGACGCGGGGCTGCTGTATCGTCACAATAAAGGGTTTTCTATCGGCGTCGTCGTGCAGAATATTATGCCTCCATCGATCACCCTGGTCTCTCAAGGCGTCTCGTTCCCGAGGGTCGTGGACGTAGCTCCGGCCTATACGCGGGCCATCGGCAAAGACCTTGGAGCTACCCTCGCCGCCAGGACGAACCATTATGGCGGCAGATTCCATCCCGCCGGCGGCCTGGAGCTCCGGTATCTGAACAAATTCGCGGTTCGCTCCGGAATGGAGGCCAAAGGAATTTCACTGGGCGCCGGAGCGCAGCTGGCTAACTACCAGGTCGACTACGCGATCCTCCTGCACGAGCTCGCGCCAAGCCATATTATTTCGCTCTCGCTTAAATTCGGCATGACCGGGCTTGAGAGGGCCGAGGAGATCCGCCGGGGCATGAAAAAGCTGGACCAGGAAGAAGGCAAGCGCTTAGCCCGCAGTTACTACATGGAAGGCCTGAATTCCGCCAAGGAAGGCAATCTTACCGCGGCCATCGGCAACCTGGAAAAGTCGGATCTCCTGGACCCCGCGAATAAGCAGGTCGAAGGAAAACTCGCAGAGCTCAAGTCCGAGTACGCCCTGCAGCTCAACCGCCAGATGGCCGAGACCTCCGTCATCCTGGCCCGGCAGCAGTACCAGCAGGGCAATATACTGGTCAGCCTTGAATACTGGAAAGCCGTGCTGCAGGTCGATCCCGCCAACGAGGAGGCCAAGCTGGCGATCGAAACTATAAGATCCCGCCTGGGCAGCCAGGAAACGGAAACGCTCGCCCGCGCGCAAAGGGATATCATCGACGTCCAGGTCTCACAATTTCTGACCAAAGCCCAAGGCTTGAGGGAGCAGGGACTCTTAGTCGGGTCCCTGGCCGAAGCCAGGAAGGCGTTGGAAGCGGACAGCGGCAATGAGCGGGTTAAAACGCTTATCGCCGAACTGGACCAGGCGATGCGCGAAAAAGTAGACCAATTATCCAGGGAAGCGGCGCTGGAAGATGAAAGAAAAGATTTCAAGGCCTCCGTCGCGGCCTACCAGGCTATACTTCAGATGGCTCCGGCGTCCCCAGGGATCAACGAAAAATTAAAGACCGCCAGGGCGGCCGTTTCCGTAAAGGTCAAGCCCGCGCTAAAGAAAGAAGCCGAGCGCCTTTACTATGTGGCGGTGGATCAATACCTGAAGAAACAGTACCCGGAGTCGTCCAAGACCCTGTCCCGGATACTCGAGCTGGATCCCGGCAACGAAGGCGCGTCGAAACTCAAGGCAAAACTGGAGGCCACCCTGAAATGATAAGACGCCTTCTTGTTTTAGCTGCCCTGTTGCCGCTGCCCGCCCGGGCCGGGGCGGCCACTATCGAAGGCCGCGACCTGGGAGGCGGGAACCTGATCTGCGGCCCCGGCAGCCCTGCCGACAATTCTGTTCCCTGCTCGCCGAACGACGTCCTCAGCGGCGTCTTCACCAATGTCGGGCTCTTCCAGATCAACGCGGGAACCACGGTCTTCGTTACCCCCGGGATCTCCCTGGCGGTTTTTGCTTCCACGATCTCTATTCCCGGACTTCTGAACGGTTCGGGCCGCGGCGAGGTCGGCGGTATCGGCGGCGACCCGGGACAGCCCGGGGGAGACGGCGAAGGACGCGGCCGGGGCTTAGGCGCCTACACCGACATGGGAGGCGGAGGAGGAGGCTACGGGGGCCCGGGGGGCGACGGAAGCGGAACCGACGGAGTAGTCAGCGTCGGAGGGATTCCTTACGACGACCCTGCCCTGCCGGTCTCCACAAGCTCGCTCTCACAGGGCTCCGGGGGCGGAGGCGGGGGCGGCTCCGGGACGCAGACGGGCGGCAGCGGCGGGCAGGGCGGGGCCTCCATCTACCTGGAAGCCTCCTACTTTACTTTAACAGGTTCTATTTTCGTGCGCGGCGTGCCCGGGGGAAATTCCACCAGGCCCGCCGACGCCGGCGGCGGCGGGGCGGGCGGAGGTTTTCTTTTGCGGTGCATGGACTCCGCGACCGTCAGCGGCATCATCAACGCCTCCGGGGGCAAAGGCGGAGACGCGGCCGGTGGATCAGGGGATACGGCCTATCCCGGGGGAGGAGGAGGAGGCGGCCGGATCATGATCTATTACAGGCAGGCGGAATTAACCGCAGCCATCAGCACGGCTGGCGGAACTAAAGGGGCCAAATCCGGCAACGGCAGCGAAGGCAGCCCGCACGCCCAGGCAGGGACCAGCGGCGCGGCCTCTTTCGCCGCCGTTGCTTTCCCTCCCGCGGAACTGACAGCGCCCGGAGTTTTCGCGACCTCCATCACCTGGAGCTGGACAGCCGCGCCGGATTGGGGAGACGCAGCCGCCGCGTCCAGGCAGTACAGACTTTACAGCGGCACGGTCAGTTATCGCACTCCGGACCGCTCGCCCCAGTTCGCGGCTGGCAGCGGCGCGCTCTCGGCCGACGAAACAGGCCTTACTCCCAACACCGCCTACACCCGGTACGCTACGGCTTTCACGGACTATTCGGACAGCCTGCCCTCCAACCTGGTTTCAGCACATACCTTGGCGGGCGTGCCCGGCGCGGCCGCCGGCACTTTTTCCGCCGTGGCCGTTTATTCTCTGAACCTTAACTGGAGCGCGGGCGAACCCGCCAACCCGGGCTACACCAGCTACGAGGTCAACCGCTCCACCGGTATGAATTTCGGGGCCGGGACAGCCGTTTCATATGCCGCGGCCCTCTCCTCCGCCCCGGCCGGACTTGCCCCCAATACCACCTATTATTTCCGGGTCCGGGCTATTAACCTGGACGGTCTGCCTACGGCCTTCGCTCCGGTCGTCTCCACCGCGACTTTAGCCGCGGTCCCGGACGGACCCTCTTTCGCGGGGGTTGATTCCACCGGTTTCCTCTTCGGCTGGGGCGGGGCCGACAACCCGCCGCTGACCCGGTACATCTCCGAGATCTCTACCGACAACTTCGCCACCCTGGCGCGGTCATCAACTACTCTTGATACCGGCGCAGTCTTCTCCGGGCTGGCGGTCAATACGCTGTATTATGCCCGCGCCAGGGCGCTGAACCACAACGGGACGAATACCGGCTTCACGGCCACCATCACCACTGTTACGGCCACGTCCCCTCCGGTCAACGCCGCGGCGCCTTTCACGAGCATTTCGGCCGGCGCCTTAACCTTCAATTGGGGATCCGGCGGCAACAGCGCCGGAACGAATTACAATCCCGAGATCTCGGCCGGCAGCAGCTTCTCCACGCTCATCTCGTCGGAAGTCACGAGCAACCTGAATCACGTCTTCACCGGACTGTCGGCCAACGCCACATATTACGCCCGCGTCCGCGCCCTGGGAGCCGGCGGTTCAGCCAGCCCCTATTCCAGCCCCGTTGTTTCCACGGTGACGCTGACGCTATCCCCTGTTACCGCCGTCCCGCCTTTCACGGAGGTGTCCGGAGGCAGTTTCATTTTCAGCTGGGAGAACGGCGGGAACCCGGCCGGAACGATGTTTACCGCCGAGATCTCCAGGGACGGGTTCGTGAGCGTATCCAGCGCGGTCCGGACCAGCGTCCTGGCCGCGGGCTTCTCCGCGCTTGCGGCCAACACGGTTTACCAGGCCAGGGTCAGAGCGGTCAACTTCGCCGGGATACCGGGGCAGTATTCCTCCCCCATCGTTTCCACAGCCACCGCTATTTCGGCGCCCGGCAATGCCGCGGCCGCCTTCCAGAACCTCTCGGCCGCGGGACTGACCTTCGCGTGGGGCGACGGCGGGAACGCCCAGGGGACCAATTATAATCCCGAGATCTCCACCAGCAGCAGCTTTTCGGCGCCTGTCTCATCGGAAGTAACCCCCGGCCTGAATTATGTTTTTACGGGCCTGCTGGTAAACGCCACCTATTACGCGCATGTCCGGGCCATCGGCGTGGGCGGGAATCCCACCTCCTATACCGGCGCCGTCTCCACGGTGACCTGGACTTTGGCCCCCGGCGTTCCGGCCCCGCCTTTCACCGGCGTAAGCATGACCGGTTTCGTCTTCACCTGGGGTGCCGGCGGCAACCCCGGCCGCACGCGCTATACGGCCGAGATATCACGGAACAACTTCGCCACCCTGCTCGCTTCTTCCTCCACGCTGTCGACAAGCGCGGCTTTCTCCGGCCTGGCGCCCAACACTATCTACCAGGTCCGCGCGAAGGCGCTTAATTTCCTGGGAGTGGAAAGCCCCTATTCCGCCCCTATACGCTCTACCTCCACGCTGTCCGCTGCCCCGCTGAACGCGGGACAGCCGTTCACCGCGGTCTCGGCCGGCGCCTTTACCTTCACCTGGGCGGACGGGGGCAATCCCGGCGGGACCTCCTATATCGTAGAGATCGCGAGCGCCGGTTTCGCGCCGGGCACGGCCGTTTCCTCCGCCGCCACCCTGGCCCTCAGCCAGACGTTCAGCGGCCTGCTGGCCAACACTACTTACTATGCCCGCGTCAAAGCGGTAAACATGGACGATATCCCCAGCGGCTACGCGGCGCAGGTTACAGCGGTCACCCTGCCCCTGCCGCCCGCCCTGGCTTCCTCGCCCTTCAGCGGCGTGACCACCTCAGGCCTTACGCTGGGCTGGACGGCCAACGGCAATCCGCAGGGCACCACCTATGTGGCGGAATTATCCAGGGATAACTTCGTGACTATTTCACTCTCCTCCGCTACTCTGAACATACCCGCCGCTTTCACGGGCTTGACCCCTAATACGACCTATACTGCCAGGATCAAGGCGGTTAATTTCGCCGGCGACTCCGGGCCGTATTCCATTCCTATAGTCTCCACCGCCACCCTGGCTGTGCCCCCGGAGTCCGCCGTTCCCCCCTTCAGCCTGACCGACTCCGGCTTGACCGCGCTGTGGCTGGCCGGCGGCAACCCGCCGGGGACCCTATACGAGGCGGAAGTATCCACGCGGCCCGGCTTCGAAACGATATGGGCCAGCGCCAGCGTGGCGGGGTTGAGCGGAAATTTCGCGCTGGCCGCTAACACGACTTATTACGCCAGGGTACGCGCGCGGAATTACAACGGGGTACCAACCGCGCTTATTGCGGTCGGCGGCGGGCTTGCAACCTATGCGGCCCTCCCGGCCGTATCGGCAAGCGCCGCCGCGGGTCCGGTCAGCGTTACCACTTTCAGTTTTACAAACGCCGTCTCAACGGGGACCGGAGGCTTGCTGTTCTACCGTACGGCCTGGGACAGGAACGCCACCCATGCCTGGAACGACCAGGAACCCGGCTGGGCCGCTCTGGGAGTGATGACGACCACGGCCACAGGCAACGGCTACTGGTATCTCCACCTGCGCAGCTACAACTTCAACGGGCTCGGGTACAAAGCGGCCGATATCGGCCCCTTTCATGTCGCCTTAAGCACGGTACTGCCCCCCGGCCAGCCTGTCCCGGGGCCAGGCGCTTTCACCGCCACTTCGGGGATCACCTGGAATTGGCCGCCCGCCATCGCTTTCGGCGACACCATTATCTCCACCTACGTCGTGTCCATAGGCACCTCCCCTTCCAGCTTTAACGTATTGACCGACTCAGCGATCGGGCCGCTCGCGAGCTTCACCCTGGACCCCGCGGCTAACGGCCAGACTTATTACCTGAAGGTCAGGGCTATCGATGAGGGCGGGATCCTGAGCCAATACTCTCCCGCGTCAAGCCCCGGCGTGCTGGTGGACCGGAGCGTGCCGGAGCGCCCCGGGGCTGTGCAGGCCGACCGGAAGTTTTCTTACGACTCGAACATACTGTTCTCCTGGTCCGCCTCCGAGGACGGCGAGAGCGGGATAAAAGCCTACCTGCTGGACGTGGGGACGTCGCTCTACGGCAATGACATCTTTAACGCGAAGAACATGGGCCAGGAGCTCTCCTACCAGGCGACCGGGCTCCCGGGCGGCAAGTCCGTCTTCGTCAGGGTCCGCGCTGAAAACAACGCCGGGGGATTCAGCGATTATTCCGAACTTGGGGCCGGCATCCCCGTTCTGCCCCTGGACCAGACCCCCCCCATGACCCAGCCCTATAATTGGCCCAACCCGTTCGACCCGGCGGGCGGCCCCACCCAGATAGGATTTTACCTGGAAGCCCCCGCGAGAGTTAATTTAAAGCTCTTCACCCTGGAGGGCAACCTGGTGTATGAGGAAACGCGCGCGGAGAGCGCGGCGGGCAACAAGGTCTGGCCCTGGACCGGGCGCAACGGCGCGGGAAAGATGACGGCGCCGGGAGGCTACATCTGCGTCCTCGAAAAGCGCTATCCCGGGAAAACGGAGCGGCAGCGGTTCAAATTAGCGGTACTCTATTGATTTATGAAAATGAAAATAAAAGTAAACAGGATCGCGTTGAAACTATCCTTATTCGCGTCGCTCTTCGTCCTGGCGATCATCGCGGTGATGACCTGGATCCTGCTGCAGCAGGGAGAGCAGCTGATGATCTCGGAGATGAAGATCCGGTCCATCGCTTACGCCCGCTCGGCGGGAGAAGCCATTTATCCCCAGCTCGACACCTTTACGCTTCACTTCAATACGCACGAAATGCTGAAGGAAAAGGGCGTAGAGTACGCCGTGATCCTGGACGCCCGCAGCAAGATCCTGTCGCATACCGATCCACAGAAAATAGGCGCGGTCGACGAAGGCCCGATCGCCCGCCGCGGCTCGCAGTCCCGGACCCCGCTGGTCCAGCAGTATTCGAGCCGCGGGATCTCTTATTTCGACATCTCGGCGCCGGTCTTCTCCGGCAATCAAAGGACGGGGACGGTACACATCGGTTCCACGCAGGCTTCCGTGGCGAGCAGCCTGAAGGACGCCAAGAGAAAGGTGCTGGTGATAGCCGCTTCAGCGATCCTCCTGGACATCCTGGGGACTATCTTCATAGTAGGGTGGATGCTGCGGCCGCTGCCCGTGCTGGCCAAGGCGGCGCGCGCGGTCGGCGAGGGCCGCCTGGATATGCAGATCAAGTTCACGATGAAAGATGAAATAGGGCAGCTGACGGAAGCCTTCAACCAGATGGTCGTCAGCCTGCGCGAAAAAGAAATGATCCGCAGCACGTTCGGGCGCTACATGTCCAAGGAAGTCGTGGATGGATTCCTTAACGGTAAAGTGTCACTGGAGCTCGGTGGAGGCGAATTGAAGGAAATGACCGTCCTGATGTCCGATATCCGCGGCTTCACCGAGTTTTCCGAAAAACTGCCGCCGCAGGAAGTCGTAAATTTATTGAACCGCTATTTCACGGAAATGGTGCAGGCTATCGGGGCCAACGGCGGGACCGTCGACAAGTTCATCGGGGACGCCATCCTCGCGGTTTTCGGCTGGCCCCTGCCCAGGCAGGATCACGAAAAGCTGGCGGTAGCGGCCGCCCTGGACATGAAGGCACGCCTTGTCGTTCTCAACGCCGCCCTGGTAAAAGAAGGCCGCAAACCTATAGCGATCGGGATCGCCATCCATTCGGGCAAGGCGGTAGCGGGAAATATCGGAAGCCAGGAGAAGGTCCAGTACACGGTTATAGGCGACGCCGTCAACGTAGCCTCCCGCATGGAATCGGCCAACAAAGATTACGGCACGGACCTGATAGTCAGCCAGCCCGTCTACCTGGCGACCGGCGACCATTATGAATTCCGGGATATAGGCGAGAAGGCGATCAGAGGCCGCACCGAACCCGTGCATATCTACCAGGTCCTGGGCCCTAAGCTTAACCGCGCCGCCCCGTCCGGCGAGGGCTTGCCGGAGCCGGCTTAACGGGATCTTGCAAAAACTGCGAAGCGAAGGATATTAATTATGACCGAACCTATTTATTCTAAAAACGCCCCGAGCGTGCTGATGGTCGACGATACTCCCGCGAACCTGGAAATGCTTTCAGAAATGCTGAAAGGGCGGGGCTACAAGGTGCGCGCCGCCGTCAGCGGCAAATTAGCGCTGCAGGCCGCCCGGAACGACCCGCCCGACCTCATACTTTTGGACATAAACATGCCTGAGATGAACGGCTACGAGGTGTGCGGGGAACTGAAAGCCGACGCAGGATTAAAAGAGATCCCGGTTATTTTCCTGAGCGCTCTTACCGAAACCATAGACAAGGTGAAGGCCTTCGGCACCGGCGGCGTGGACTATATCACCAAGCCTTTCCAGTTCGAGGAAGTGGAGGCCCGCGTAGAGACCCACCTGGAATTGCGCCGGCAGAAGCGGCAGCTGCAGGAGGCCCTCGATAAGCTGCGCGAACTTGAAAAGCTGCGGGACAGCCTGGTACAGATGATCATCCACGACCTCCGGTCACCCCTTACCGGCGCCTACGCGTATCTCAAACTCGTAAAGGACAACGCTGATAAAACGCTGTCACGGGTTCACTTCGGCTACGTTGCCGAGGCGATGAAAGCCGTCCTGCAGATGATACAAATGGCCTGCGACGTCCTCGATACCAGCAGGATGGAAAAGGGACAGCTCCAGTTGAAAGCGGCGGACTGCGACCTGAGCTGCATCCTGGAAGATTGTATCTCCGGGCTTAAGCCGCTTTTTGAAAAGCGGGAGATCCGCTTTACCCCGCCCGAAAGCCCCGTAACGGTCCGCCTGGACCGGGATATGATCCTCAGGGTCGTACAGAACCTGCTGTCCAACGCGCTGAAGTTCACGGGCGAGGGCGGCCTCATCCGGCTGGGCATCGAGACCGGGGGCGACCGGGTAAGAGTGAGCGTTAAGGACAATGGGGCGGGGATACAGCCGGAATACAGGCAGAAGCTGTTCGAAAAATCGGTCCAGGGCGAGCTTCGTACCGCTCACCAGAGATATTCCCCGGGGCTGGGGCTGACCTTCTGCAAGCTCGCGGTGGAAGCGCACGGCGGCAGCATAGGGGTAGAGAGCGAAGAAGGAAAGGGGAGTTCTTTCTGGTTCGAGCTGCCGGTTAACGGTCCCTTACCGCCGCGGGGGTAGGGGCTTTACCGGCGGAGCCGGCCAGGCTCTCAGCCGGTTCACTCGAACCGGTAGCCGTAGCCGGTAACGGTAAGGAGACGGGAGGCAAGTTTGGCCCCCAGTTTCTTCCGCAAAGAGGAAACATGCGTCTCGACCGTACGCGGGTTATTGTAGGTTCCGAGATCATAACCCCAGACCGTTTCAAGCATGTAAGGCACGCTGAGCACGCGGCCTTTTTTTTCTATCAAAAGCGTCAGCAGGTCGAATTCTTTGCGCGTGAGCGCAGCCGGCTTGCCCGAGATCTTTATCGTGCGCGCGGCGGGGTCCAGTTCCAGGCCCTGCTCCTTAATTTTATCCTGTCCCGCGCCCGGCCCGGCGGAGTAGCGGCGCAGGACGGCGTTTATCTTCGCCGCGAGCACCGGGAAAGCGAAAGGCTTGGCCAGGTAGTCGTCGGCCCCCTTATCGTAACCCGACACCAGGTCGATGTCTTTGACCTTTTTGCCCGAAATTATTATCACGGGTATCCCGGCGGTCGCGCGCGAGGTTTTTATCGCTTTGCACAATTCAAAACCGTCCAGGCCGGGCATTTCCGCGTCGGTCACGATCAGGTCGGGCTTTGAATCGCGCGCAAGCAGCAGGGCCTCCGACCCGTTGTCCGTGAAGATCACCGAAAACTCGTGATTTTCGAGGTAGATGCGCATTACATCCAGCATCTTCCTGTCATCGTCCACCAGCAGTATTTTTTTATGCATATCAAGCTTCCGGCTTTTTCAAGCATTCAAATTCTTCTTAACCTGCCAGGCCTTCGCGCTGCGCATTCCTTCTTCAGGCAGCAGGGCGGAATTAAGTATCTCCCGTATCTTCCCTATTTCGAAAGGTTTGGTGATATAGCCTGAAGCCCCAAGCCCTATGGCTTCCGTGATGACCTCGAGCTTCTCCTGCCCCGTAAGCATCCAGACAACGGCCGCAAGCCCGGACTCTTTCAGCAGCCGCAGGACGTCCAGCCCGGAAACGTCAGGCATGTCTATGTCAAGGAAGACCAGGTCGGGTTTTTCCTTCTTTATAAGTTCAAGGCCGGCCTGTCCTCCCGAAGCGGCGAGCAGAAGGAAAGTGCTGGAAAAAGCGGCTTCGAACAGCCGCCGTACAGCCGCATCGTCGTCTACTATTATCACTTTTCGCCGCATTTTACCTCCGGAGTGAACGCTGGATCTTAAATCAGTACCGCGACCGACGCTGGTGATCTACCGCGCGGCGACGCGCGCCCTTTTCTCGAAAGCGGCTCCCTCCGCCGCGTCGCGGCCGTATATATCCTCGAAAAAATCGACTTCGCCCCCTTCCTTCACCGCCGCCGTGCCGTACTGCAGGAGCACGGGTATCGGTTCGCTCAGTTTCACCGTGACCGTCTCCGTCCCCTCCATCGCCGCCCGGATAAGCGCGGGCGTCCATTCGGGCCTGTCGCGCAGCACCCAGGCCGCCAGCGCCCCTGGATTTTCTACCCTGATACAGCCGTGGCTCAGGTCCCGCTCCGCTTCCCTGAAACCCCTCCTGGAAGGGGTTCCATGAAGATAGACGCTGTGGGCGTTGGGCATCTGGAACTTCACCAGGCCCAGGGAATTATTGGGCCCGGGCCTTTGGCGCAGGTAAAGCTTCCCCTCACGCAGGAGGGCCAGGACCGGCGTGCCGACGGTCCCTGAACTGACCAGGACTTCCTTTCCGTCGATCACCTCCAGGTCGTTCTTCGCCAGGTAGGCGGGATCTTTCTCTATCTTCGGCACCAGCTCGGAAAGCTGGATGCTCATCGGGACGGTCCAGGGCGGCCGGAACACCACCTCCGTCAGCTGGCTCACAAAAACCGGGGTCTGGTGCTCGAAGGCCATACCGACCACGACTTTCTGGGAGGGCGCGTCGCCGGAGTAAAGCCGGAATTCCGGGATATTGACCAAGATCGGCGGTTGGGAAAACCGGTGCGGCAGCCAGCGCCACCGCTCGAGCGTAAGCTGAAGCTGGCTCAGGCGCGCGGCCAGCGGCGTGTTCAGCTGGCGGAGCGTCTGTTCGCCCAGGCGTCCGTCGGGGGCCAGCCCGTGGCGGCGCTGAAAACGTTTCACGGCTCTCACGAGCGGCATCGTATAAAGCTCCGCGGGGGAAGCCGCCCGCGGCGAAAGATCCCCTACCAGTTTTAACAGCCGCGCCAGCCGCGGCACCCCGGTGTAGCTGTCCCCGGGCTTGACCGGGAACCTGGCGGCGGGCAGCAGCTCCCCGTCGTCTTTGCGGGCCAGTTCCTTGTACCGCTGCACGGCCTTTACCAGCCGGCGGTAGGAGGGGAATTGCGGCTCCAGCGCGCTGAACGCCGCCGATACGTCCTTCGCGGGCACTATCCGTTTCCTGAGGAAATCCGAAGGGCCGCGGACGTCCGGATCCACGTCGATGGCTGAGTGGAAAGGCCGGGGATTTATACGGCCCAGGTGCAGGTCCAGGATATAGCGCATAGCGCAGACGGTGAGCGCCAGGTCGAAGCGGAGTAGCTGGGACTCCGTAGGGCGGCGGCCGGGCCGCAGCTTCGCCAGGCGGGCTTCCCAGAGAGGGCTGTCATAGTCCTGCGCCAGCAGCCCTTCGTTGTCGGCGGCCTCCAGGCGCTTAATGACGATGCGCGCTTTAGCCGTCGGTCTTGAGTCCCTCACCCAGGTCAGAGCATAGCCCCCCGTCCGGTAGTATTCACCGATCTCCGGCTGGTAGTCGCCGAACTCAGGCTGCTGAAGCGTTTCCAGGCGCCCCGCGGCCACGATGGCCAGGAGTTCTTTTTCTCCCTGCGCGGAGAGACGCTGCGGACCGGCAGCGGCGGCGGGGCCGCCTTCCGCCCGGCTCACCGCGGCCGTAAAAAAAAGAAGCGCGCAGAGAAGCGCACCAAGAGGCGAGCCCGCCCGGGGCCCGGTCCTGTGTCTTTTACAGTTTTTATCGAACATTGTTCCTGCCTGAAATCTTTCGCGGCCCCCGGAAGCGGGACGAACTGTCTTTGTATTTTTATTTCCGTGACAGGGAGAGCATCCCTTCTTTCACGGTCTTTCCCGGCCGGTTCATCTGCTCGGCCATTTTCCGCTCCCTCTCTTTTTCTTCTTTCGCCTTTTTCGCTTCTTTCACTTTATCCGCGGTTTCCTGCTTGCGGACTTTCACGGAAAGTTTTTGAACCTTGCTTATCACCGGGCCGAGTTTCAGGCCAAAGGCCCTGGCCACCTCGCCCCAGCCCTTAACGGGCGGCCCCTGGCGAAGCGCTATGATCTTATGCAGGTCCTCATCTTTGATTATGCGATGCAGGTTCTGGGCAAGGCCCAGCGCTATGGCGATCTCGCCGTAGCCCAGTTTCTTGTAGCGTAAGCCTATAACAAGGCCGCTCCCGACCTCGAACTCTGCGCAGATCTTATCGGCCACGCGCTGCTGGCCTTCGGGATGGTTCTTGTCCAGCTCTCCGGCGCTGGCCTCCAGTCTTTTCTCTTCCGGGGATCTGACGAGAGCGGACGCGGGAGTTCCCGCCGCCAGCAGCAGGAGTCCGGCGAGCGTTAAATGCAGTTTTACGTTTTCCATATTTTCTCCTTCCTTCCCCCCGGCTGTTAAAACTTTTTGTTTAAAGCCGCGCCTATTCCGATAGCCGGGCTGCCTTCGGACAAACCCAGCGTCAGCCCGCCGGCGAACTGAAGCCCTTCGGCCGCGCTGTAAGAAAGCGTTCCGCTGAGACTGCGGGGAGCGGCGTTCCCGCGGACAAGGGCGCTTTGGCCTTCATAAAGCACGGTCAGGCCCAGGTTTTTCCGCAGCGCCGTATAGAAACCCATATCCGCGGAGACCAGGTCGTTGAAGTCCGCGCCCGGCGGGTTCCCGACAATGGTGTAATAACCGTCGGCGAGAAAGGTCCAGCCCGGCCGCACTTCTTTGGCGAATTCAAGCCCCGCGCTTTCGTCCGGCTCCCCGGTACCCAGCCCCCGCGCTTTGCTGGCCGTAGGCAGTTTCAGGCCGCCGGCCAGAGCCAGATCGAAGGACTCCGGCCCGTCCACCTTTAGCGTATAGGCGCCGCGCACCGTTATATCTCCGATCCCGGCTTCCGCCGAAGACCCGACGTTCGCTTCCCCCCTGCTGACGCGCACGGGCTTGCCGCCCACGCGCGTTACCAGGCCGGTAGAACTTTGCCGCAGATACGGCACTGTTACGGACAGGTCCGCGTCGCCGAGGTAAAGCTTGAAAGTAAACGGGATGTAGACCGAGTCGGTGCGGGTTTTGGAACCGTATTTTCCGGTGTCATAGTTTACGGCCGAACTGAATTCCCGGTCCGCCGCCGCTGCAGCTGCCGGCCCGGCTGAAAAGCAAATCAAAGCCAAAAGTATTTTCATAGTTGTCTTTTAAAAGCTCCAGGCTGATACTAATAGGATATCCTTCCCTGGCCCTTACCGCTATGCGGAGTACTACGCGCGGTTATCGGGAACATCCCGCCGTTCACTTTTTAGGTGTCCGGCCCGTCCTTTTGTCCGTAAGGGTCAGCCTGACCCCCCCGCCCATCGCGTCACCCGGCTCCCGCAGCATCGAGACCCGCTTTTTGCGGCGCTTTTCCGGCTTTGCAGCCCCGGCCCTCGTCAAGGCGGCTTTCGCGGCCGCAGCCTCCCGGATCTTCCTCGCAGCCTCGACTTCCGCGGCGGAGGGCAGTTGGGGACCGACAAAGACGCCGTCGGGAGCCGGCAGATTTAAGCCATACCGGCTGCCCTCCCTCGGCGCTAAAAACAGCGACAACAGAAGGGCGAGCGCCAGCGCGGCGGCCACAAGTATAAGAAGTCTGTTTCTGTTCATATTTAGAAAGACTGCCCGCCGAGGATAGAGAGCGACCAGCGCGGCCGGCCCGGGCTGCCGTTGAGGGCGCGGGCCAGGTCGATGCGCGCGGGGCTGTTGCCGGAAGAACGCGACGGCGCCACGCGCAAGCCCACGCCGACGCTGTTCTTAAGATCGCCGAGTTTTACCGGGCCCGACGCCGGCCAGACATAACCGGAGTCGAAAAAGACCACAGCTCCGATATCCATCAAGCTTATCAGGTCGTCCCAGACATAGACGCGGTCCTCTATGTTAAAAAGGAAACGGCGGCTGCCCGTGAACTGCCCCACGCCGTAGCCGCGCAGCCCGTTGAACTCGCCCAGGACCAGCGGCGCCAGGGGATCGAGACGCCGGCCATAGTCCAGGCCGAGATGGAAACCCAGCGTCTGGTACCTGAGGCCGCGCAGGAAATACGCCGCGTCGAAAGAGGTGAGGATGTCGCTGTTATAGCCGTTGGCGAACCTCGAGCTGTATTTAGAATTCAGAAGCAGGAGCTGCCTGCCCCAGGTGAAGCCCTTGCGCGCTTCCAGGCTGGGCAGGAGCTGGGTCTTGGTGGTCCCCAGGGCGCGGATAGCCGGGGCGATCCCCACGGAGGGGAAAACACCCAGCCCGAGATTGTAGTCCTCATCATGCGTGAATTTGCGTATGCGCCGCACCGTCAGGAAATCCAATTCCTCCCATTCCGCGCCCAGCTGAAAGATGACCGACCGGTCGCGGGCGGGTACCGGGCCGGAGGATTCCGCGCGGTGGGCCAGGATACCGAATTTGACGCGCCGCGTTCTCTCCGTTGAGGGCTTCATCGAAATACCGTAATTTATGCCTGCCTCCACTACCTGGCGCGTGACCGCGCCCAGCGGGGCCGCGGCGTAGCTTACGCTCCCGCCCATGGCGGTGCGCGCGATGGAGGCGTAGAAGGGCCGGTCCAGGGACAGGGACATGCTCCGGCTTCCCGCTGCGGCGCGGGCGGCCATTGAATATTGCACGCGCTTATAGTGCAGGAACTGGCGGTCCTTGTAGCTGAAGTCCGCCGAGGCGGCGCCCCAGTCGTTGCTGTACACGGCGGAACCCGACTTGGCCAGCCCGAGGATATTGCCTTCGGCCAGCCCCGCCTTTATGCTCGTAGCGCCGCCGGCGCGCTTGTAGCTCGCCACCACCTCCAGCGTCCAGGAATCGTAGGTGTGCACCGTCACGTCCACGGTGCCGCTCTTGTTGACCGCAGCTTCTATCTCCGCGCGCCGGACGAAGGGCAGGGCGCGCAGGTTGCGTTCCGTCTCCGCGACCAGGGCGGCGTTGTAGCGGTCGCCGGTCTCGAAGAGAAGTTCGCGCATGATCACCGGGTCGCGCGTGATACGATGCAGGCGGTTGGCCGCTCTGTAGAGCTGTTTGTTTTCGGCCGGGAGTTCCGTTTCAAAAACGTTATGGGTCTCGATCGTGATCGAGGAGATAATAAGCCCCGCCGGCAGGCGGAGCGCTTCGCGGGGAGCCGCCGACAGCGGGGCCGCGTACAGGCAGAGTAGTATGACCAGATAGCGCATAAGGACCTGAAAAGGCGCAGCTCGGCCCGCGGATCTTCTTTAACTAGTATACCCCCCCGCCCGAGACCCGGACAATGCGGAGTTATACGCGGAGATGGAAGTAAAACTACCCGGCCGCAGCGCTGACAATAACGGGGACAGCTGGCTTAACCCCTGAGGGATCAAACGCGGCTGTCCCCGAATATTATGTATCGGCTATTTAATGATTGCCGCTCTTACCGGGATTCTCCGGCCTTTCCATCTTCTCAGGCTTGCCGGGCCTTTCAGGCTTCTGCATCTTCATGTCTTTTTTGCCTTCGGCTTTGCCGGCTTTTTTAACGTCGGCCGACATTTTGTGGACCTTGCTCTGCACCGGTCCGAGCTTCAGGCCTAGCTCTTTGGCGATCCTGCCCCAGCCCATGACGGGCGGGCCCTGCCGCAGCGCCATTATCTTGTCGACGTTGGCGTCGGTGATGCCGCCGGGCAGGCCCTGGGCCAGGCCGAGCGCTATGGAGATCTCGCCGTAGCCCAGGTTCTTGTCGCGCAGGCTCTGCACGCGGGCGTCGTCCACCGCGAACTCCGCTTTTATTTTATCGGTCACACGGATCTGCCCCTCGGGCTTAACCGCGCTTTTATCCAGCTCGACGGCGCCGGCCTCGAGCTTCTTCTCGTCCCTGGTCTTCTCCTCGGCGAAGGCGGGCATGGCCGCCGCGCACAGGAAGAGCCCCGCAAGCATTAACTGCAATTTATTGTTTTTCATTTGTTCCTTATATTTCCGCTCCGAACATTATCTCTAGAATTTCTTGCTGAACCCGGCGCTCAGCCCCATATCGGGGCTGCCGTCGGACATGCCGAGAGTAAGCCCTCCCGTGAACTGGAGCCCGTCCTGCGCGCCGTAGGAAAGCGTGCCGCTGACGCTGCGCGGGTCCGCGCTGCCGTCGATTATGGCGCTCTGGGTCTCGTACAGAACGGTAAGACCCAGGGTCTCGGTCAGGGGCTTGTAAAAACCCAGGTCCATAGCCACCTGGTTGTTATAATCCACGCCTTCCGGGTCTCCTATGATGGTATAGTAGGCGTCGGCGAGGATGGACCAGCTCGCGTTAATTTCCTTCGCGAATTCAAGTCCCACGCCCTCGTCCATTTCCCCGGTGCCCAGCCCCTTGCTTTCATCGGCGGTAGGCAGTTTCAGCCTGCCGGCAAGTCCGAGGTCGAAGGACTTCGGGCCTTCCCGCTTGAGAATATAGGTGCCGCGAACCATGATGTCGCCGAGACCTGACTCGGAGGAGGCTACCGCCGCGCGTGTCCGGCTGCCCACGCGCACGGGCTTGCCGCCTACCCAGGTTACCTGCCCGGTGGAGCTTTGGTGCAGGTACGGCACAGTTACGGACAGATCCGCGTCCGGGAAATAGCGCTTCAGCGTGAATGGAATATATACGGAGTTAGTGCGGTCCTCCGTTCCGTATTTGCCGGTGTCATAATTGAACGATGTGCTGAATTTCCAGACTGAAGGGCTTGCGGTTTCCTCCATGGGTTGCGCGCTGACGCTTGCCGCCGCGAACATACAAACCAGGGCCAATAGTTTTTTCATTTGTTTTATCTCCCGGCGGACTTCCGCCCTGTACCTGCTATATAGATTACCCTAACCGCGCCTTAACGGCTATGCGGAGTTATACCCGCGCTTATAGGTAATATGCGCAAGGTTTTATCTGAGAATTATCTGAGGCCCACGAGAGATTTCCCGCAGGTCTGCGCCTTATACTATTAACACAGGCGGAAGACATTATGAAAACCATGAATTTTAATACCTTACTCAAACTCGCAGCAGCGCTCGGCTTCCTTGGGCTCCCCGTCGGAGCCGCGGCCTATTCGGTTCCCTCCCCCCGGCCGGCCATGGCGTTAAATGCCGCCGTTTCAAGCACGCTTGCCACGGGCACCTTTGGGTCGCTGCTGCTGTCCAGCCGTGTGTTCGAAGGCGCCGATTGTGCCGGAGAGAACTGGTTTTCGGCTTCCCTCAAAACATGTCTGCCGGCGGTTATCGGCAGGGCGGAGCTGAAAGCGCAGCGGGGCCCCGCGCTGGCGGACGCGGATCTGAAAGTAAAGAGCGACGAGCCGGCGCCCCGGGTGAAGAGGGTCTCCAGGCTGCAGGAACCGGGAGAAGCGATGGGCGGCGGAAAAGAGAGAAAGGAGGCGGCCGCTAAAAAGGCGGCGGCCAGTGACGACAGGGAATAAAGCGGACGGAACAGAATGGCTGCCCGGGGCCCGTGACCTGGCTACCGCCCCCGGGCGTTAGCCATGCTTCGGGCCTCGGCGTGCGCGTGCGTGAACTCGGCGCCGAAGTACAGGAGCTGCGCGCCGTAGAAGATCCAAACCGCGACCAGAAGCAGCGAACCCGCGGCGCCGAAAGCGGAGGTGAGGTCGCTTTTACCCAGCCAGATCCCGATCCCCAGGTTGCCCAAGGTCAGCAGGATAGAGGTGACGCCCGCACCTGTCCATACGTCCCGCCAGGCTATACGGGTATCAGGCAGGTACTTGTAGATCATGGCTAAAAGCAGCGTAGCCGCGCCGAAAGACATGACAAAATCAACGGCATGAAGGGCGGCCTCCGGCACCGGAAGCCGGGAGCTCATATAGCTGCCCACAGCGGAAACTGCCGCGCTGGAGACCAGGGCCAGCAGAAGCAGGATGCCGGAACCGAGCACGAAAGCGAGCGCCATGGCCTGCCGCCGGAACCAGGCCAGCCAGGGACGGGGCGCAGGCTCCGCCTTCCAGATTTCATTGAGCGCGGACTGCAGCTCGCTCACAAGTACCGAGGAGGTAAAGAGCAGCGCCGCCAAGCTGACGAGGGCCGCCCCATAGCCGCCTTTCGCGGCCGCCGCGGGCCCCATGAGGCCGCGCACCGCCTGCGCGCCCTGCGCCCCCACATAGTACCGGACCTGCTTGACGACCTCGTCCTGGGCGGATACGTCGCCGAAAACAGACCCGGCGACCGTAACGGCGATCAACAGTATAGGCGCCAGCGAAAACAGCGCGTAGTAAGCCAGCGCGGCCCCCAACCGGGGGCCGTGGTCATCCAGCCAGGCCTTAAAGGTCCGTATGAGCAGCGCGCGGTAAACCGGGAACCGCAAGCGGGCTCCCTTCACGAATCGGGGCCAGTTCATAAAATTTATCAGGCAATTTCTGAAGCTCGTCTACAGGTTCGGGGCGGTCGGTTTTCTCTTTACCGTCCAGGGTTTGTCGGAGGGCTTCTCGCCGCCGTCCAGGTCGACGAAGGCGTTCAGGACCACCCGCCTTAAACTCTCTACCTCGAACGGTTTCGTGATGTAGCCCGAAGCGCCCATGGTGAGCGTCTTCATAACTACGGAAAGGTCTTCTACGCCCGTCAGCATCCAGATTATCGAGGGAACGCCTGAATCTTTTATTAGTTTAAGCGCTTCCACGCCTCCGACGCCGGGCATGTCGATGTCGAGAAAAACGAGGTCGGGCCGCTCTTTCCTTACCATTTCCAGCGCCGCCTGGCCGTCATTCGCGGTTAATACGGTATGACCCCCTTCGAACGCCGCCTGGACCGTAAACCGGATATTGTCCGAATCGTCCACGATAAGTATTTTATGCCGCATATCGCTCCTTGTAGGACCGCCGGGCTAGTCTTTGGACTCTTTATCCGCAGGCGAAAGGTCAATGTCGCGCGTGTGAGTGTCGAGCTTTCCCTTTTTCAGGTCCTCTTTGGTCCGCTCGGCCAGCAGGCCGTATTTTTCCCGGATCCTCGCCAGGTCGCCGTCCGTGAGTTTTTCTATATCCATCATTTCGTTATGAGCGCCTTTTGTGGCCCGTATGATCTCATCGAGTTTAAGCTGTATCGCTACGGTATGCCGGTTCTGGCTGTTCTGGATGACAAAAAGCATGACGATGGAAATGACCGCGGCCAGGCTGCTGATAATAAGCTGCCAGGCAGTGTTGAAATGAAGCGCGGGTCCGGACAGGCCCCAGGCTGCCACGAGAGAAAAAGCCAGGACGAACGCTAACGGCTGCGCGGCTTTGTTCGAGATCCATTTTGCGGCGGTCGAGAGATGTTCCATATTTTTCCGGCAGATTGAAAATAACAAGGGGGACGGCCGTCTTTTGGCGCGTCCCCCTGTTTCAGAACGTTCCTCGGGGGCAGATCACTTCACGAGTTCTTTGCCCAGGTGCGCCCAGGCGCCCTTGAGGTCCATGGTCAAATGGTTCAGCTCTTCCACGCCGACTTTTTCGAGTTTGGCGTAGCGCCCGGTGATCTCGTCGACTATATTGTAATACTCCTGCTCGTTAAGCGCCTTCACCTCTTCCACTTTTTCCAGCACTTCGCCTTTCAGCTTAAGCATCCAGCCGGAGATCTTCTCGCGGTTCTGCTCGTTCTTTTTGCCGTAAAGGAAATAAGTTCCCAGGGCGGCCAGGGCGGCGAGCCCGAGCCCGGCTTCTATCATGGTTTCTGTCTTTGTCATAGTTTCTCCTTGTAAGTTCGTCTCAATTTAACCGCGCCCCACCTTAAAGCGGGGCGCGGCCCCAAGTACTCGGCAGATCTATTTCGCGGGCGTGGGGACGGTGAATTCGACCCGCCTGTTGGCCTTCGCGGCTTCGGTGTGGATCAGGTCGGGGGTCTCCTCGTACTCGGCCGGGCGCAGTTCGCCGTAGCCTACCGTGGTGATCCGTTCCGGCGCGATGCCTTCCTTGACCAGGAAAGCCGAGACCGCGGCCGCCCGCCTCTCGCTCAGGAGCTGGTTATATTCTTCGGTACCGCTGGCGGAGGCATAGCCCGCCACGCGCACGCTGCGCGTCGGGTTGTCCTTCAGCAGCTGGGCGTTTTCCCGCAGCGCAGCCATGCCCTCGGGCCTAAGTTCCGAAGAGTCGAAGGCGAAATGCGAGTCGTCAAGGACGACCCATTTGATCACCGCGGGAACTTCCGCGCGTTTAGGAGCCGACCCGACGTACCGGACGGGCGCCTCTACTATAGCCATGGCCACTACGGGCTTTCGTTTTTTCGGGCAGTTGAACTTGAAGGTGAAGCTCAGCTTATGGGAAGCGCCCAGGTCGCCGGAGGGCACCATGGCGTAGTCCATGGCCACGGTGCGGCTCAGCGTATAGCCCAGGCCCAGCGTGAGGCCGGTCAGGCCGCTGAGCTGGGGATTGGGATAGTTGACCTGGTAACCGGCGCGGAGGGCCAGGACGTTCCTTTTGTTATCGGTATTCCCGATCAGGTATTCCGTGCCCACCTGGATGCGGTTCATCGCGTCGTTCTGAATTTCGCCGGAGGCGGCGAGGATCAGGTGCTTGTCCACGGTCCAGGCCGCTCCCAGGCGCAGGCCCGAGACAAGCTGGCTGCCGCCGACCTTGCTGCCAAGGTTGATATTGGAATAGGTCAGACCCAGGTCCAGGGAGGACATTACGTTCCAGAGGACGCCGATATCGGCGGCATAGTTGTAATAGATCTTTTCCGGGAACTGCGCCTGGTTTACCTTCACGGCGACGCCGCCGGAGAAGAAGGGCAGGAGCTTCTTACCCCAGCCCAGGCTGCCTGAAAAGTTCTTGGCCTTGTAATCATCGGTCTGCAGCCCTACGGTATCCCTGCCGTCGAAAGTGCCGTAGTCCACGTAGCCGAAGGAAGCGGCGATACCGCCCAGGGTACCCCCGTTGCACTCCTTGCCGTTGCACTCTTTCTTGGCCTCGCCCAAAGGCATGCCGATGATGGCGATCTCCTGGCTGAAGCCGCCGAGCCCGGTATTATGGTGAAGCCCGACTTCCGTGCATTTGATCCGGCTCAGAGCCGCCGGATTCCACAGCAGGGAAGCCGAACCCTGGTCGAGCGCTACTACCGCGGACCCCATGGCCGTCGCCCTGGCCGTACCGCCCGCCTGCTGCAGGGGTAAGGCCTGGGTGCCGGCGGCGTAATCCGTCTCGCCCGCCGAGGCTTGGCCGCAGAGCAGCGCGGCGCAGATAAACCCGGTTCCTATAGATAATATTTTCATGTAAATTCTCCTAATCGATCCTACCGCTTAATGCCTTACCGCGAACTTCTTCACTTTCGAGGTGTTGGACGAGCTGCCATAGTCTTTTTCAAGACGATAGAGGTAGACGCCCGGGGCCAGCCTGGCCGTGTTCAGTACCGAGGTCTGGGCGCCCGCCGCCTTGACGTCTTCCAGCTTGGCCACCAGGTCCCCGAGTACATTGTAGACCTTGATCCTGGCGGTGCCGGGCATGGACATGCAATACGCGAAGGTTCCCGTGGCGCCGGTAGCCGGCGAAGGGTAGAAGAAGTCGTCCCCGCAGGAAACCGCGGCCGCGATCGTGTAGTTATAAGGAACAGTGCAGGTTCCGCTGCTGGTAGCGAGCGTAAGCAGCACCGAGCCGGCCGTCAGCGACCCTATAAGAGGATGCCTGGGCGATACCGACGAAACCACCGTGGACGCGAGGTTCACAGAATAGCTGGCCGCGTCGACCGAGCCGAAGGCGACATTGGTGGACATGACTACCCCGAAGAAGCCCGTGCCGGTAATAGTTACGACAGTGCCGCCGGCCGAGTCGCCGGAGGCGGGGCTGATGCTGGTGATAGTGCAGGAGGCAACCGCTACCGAGGGAGCCAGCGGGACGCCGAACGACAGGACGGGGTTTATCTTCATGACAAAGCCGTCCATCTTGCCCGCGGTCGCATTGCGGTTTATCGATTTGGCGCCGCCGGAGCCGTCCATCAGCGTACCGGTAGTCAGGGGGAAGTTCATAGACGGCGTGTAGCCGGCCACATAGATGTAATGGTCCGCGTCGATGGCGATACCGGACACGGCCTGCCTGTCAGGCGTACCAGCCGAGGCTCCGAGGTAAGTGAAGAAAGGCTGGAACTCGCCCGTAGGGCCGATGGCCGCCACGAAGCCGTCCTGCGCCCCGGAAGTGTTGGACCGGGCGGACCCGCCGACCGTGCCTACGGGGTTGATCGGAGCCGCGATGGTGCAGTCCACAAGATAATCGGGAGAGGGTGCGGTGATCACCCAGTCGCTCGCCAGCGTGTAGCCGGCGATATAAGCGTCGTCGCGGGAGTCCAGCGCGATGGCCAGGACACGGTCGTCGGAAGTTCCGGGCGAGCCCATATGCGTCGCGTAGACCATCTCAAGAGGAGTGTCGGGGTAGCCGGCATCCAAAGCTCCGGAAGCGGGCTCATTGGGATTCAGCCTTAGTATGAACGGGTGATAGCCGGAGCTGATGTCCTTCTGGTAGACCGCGGGGCGCTGGCCCGCCGAGGTGCCCACCGGCAGGCCGTAATAGGCCGCCGACGGGAAAGTCGTGGGCGAGTTGGTGTCGCCGGCCACGAATACGTGGTAAGGAAACACGCCGCCTTTGTTCAAGGTAATGGCGGTCGCCTTCTGCGTGAGATTACCGTTGATATAAGTAGCGTAATCCAGTCCGGTACCGTCCAATTTGACTTGAACTATGAAAGCGTCGACCGAACCTACGATAGCGCTCCTGAAATGATTCGTGAAAACGCCCGTGCCGGCGCCGGTAGCAGCCGCCCAGGACCCTGAAGTCGTAGAGCCGCCCACCCAGGCTTTGCCCAGGGAGTCTACAGTAATGGCGTTGCCGTTGGTGATGCCGCTGTCGGGACCAAGCAGCATCGAGTACGCAACCGCGCCGCCTATCGCGCCTTCCGGGATCTTGACCACGAAAGCGTCCTCGGACCCTCCGAAGGTGTTATAAGGGGCGGGGATGCCGGCGCTGACCGGGAAGTCCGAAGCGAACGTCGTTCCGGTCACATAAGCCGCGCCGGTCGCGTCGACCGCGATGGAATTACCGCTGTTCTTGCCGGGAGCGGAAACACCGCCCAGGCAGGTAGAGTAGATAAGGGCGGGAGTAGCGGGAGCGCCAAGCTGGGACAGCTCCGCCACAAAAGCCTTGCTGGTGGTTCCGTCCCCGGTTATATCGGTGCAGACCTGTATGGTCGGCCCGGCTACAGGGAAGGTCGGCGAGCTGGTCACGCCGGTGATATAGATCTTGGGCGCGCTGCCGGCCGTTTTCTGCAGCGCGATAGCCTTGGCTTCGTCGGCAAGAGCGCCGCCGATCCAGACCAGCCACCTGAGGGCGGCCCCGTCAGCGCTGATTTTCGCCACGAAAACTTCTCTGCCCACGCCGGCGCCGATGGTAGCGGGATCCGGGTAAGTCGCGGTGGCGGGAGGGAAGCCCGGCCCGCCGAGACCGCTCATCGCCGAGATCGACCAGCCGGTCACGTAGACCTCGCCCAGCGAGTCTATCGCCAGCCCGTTGATAGCGTCGTCGTCAGCACCGCCGAGATAGGTAGAGTAGTGTATCTCGGGGTCTATGACGAGTTCTTTGCTCTTTATATAGTTCCCTACTTCGAAGCGGACGTTATTGTTGGCCGCCAGCACGAAGCGCCCTTTCACGGAGACCCGCTTGGTTCCCAGGGTCTGGTAAAGCTGAGGGGCGTTGTAGGTCAGTTCCCCGCCCTCTACCTTGAGGACCAGGTTGCCTTTGGGGTCAAGCCGCATATCGCTAGCGCCTTTGAAGCCCATGAGGATGCGCCCGGGGTTAGCGCCCGGAGCGATCACAAAGTCGTATTCCACGTTGCCTTTGTCGAAGCGGTAGACCATGTCGATACCGGGGTAGACCTGGGAGAAATTCACCCTGGCATACTGCTTCACGCCGGTCTGCCATTTCGAGCTGTCGTTGCCGATGAAATAGCTGGTGCGGCCGGGCAGGACGTCCTGGCCCTCGACAGAAGCTTTGGCATTGGCGCCCTTCAGTTTCATGCGCAGCACGAGCGGAGCCTTGGTCTTGTCGGCTTCGGCCCTGTGCAGGACGGTGACGGCTTCCGAAGCCGTCAGGTAAAGGTTGTAGCCGGCGGCGCGGGTGAAGTATTTCACCGAAGCGTCGGTCTGCCCCTTGTTGGCCTCGAAGTACATCGGGACCTTCAGGGAACCGGGGGCGATCCGGGTCTGGACGCCCTGCGCCGCTTTAGCGGCACCCGGCTGGACCGAGGCCGCATCCTTATTAGAGGACGAAGGCATCGTCTCTAACCCTGCGAAGACAGGGCTTGAAGGCCCGACTACGAGGGTCATTGCTACGAGCAGTCTGCTCATCTGAAGAAACCAAGTGATCAATCTCATTTTATTGTCCTCTTTACTAGTCCGCCAACGTTGGCTTGTTTAAGTATAGCCCTTCGTTTATTCGCTATCTATTCGGAGTTCTGCCCGCCCTGCTCGGTAGTATTACGGTTGCCCGGGCGGGGCGAACTACGTACATCACATATTTTTCACGACGGAGAAACCGCTTTCCACGACTATTTAACGCTCATGGTGAAAAGCACGCGCATATTGGACTTGGCCGCGGCCGTGTCGATATCGCCGGGGTTGGCTTCGACGGTACCCGGGCGCTTCTCGCCGTAGCCCACGGCGGTGATCCGGTCCGGCGAGATGCCTTCCGCGATCAGGAACTTGGAGACCGCTACCGCTCTTCTCTCGCTGAGCTGCTGGTTGTATTCCTCGGTGCCTTTCATCGAGGTGTAGCCCGCCACGCGCACCGTGGCCTTCGGATTGTCCTTAAGGACCTGGATATTTTTCCGCAGCGCTTTCATGCCGCCCGGCTTAAGTTCCGACTTGTCGAAATCGAAATGTGAATCCTTGAGGACGACTTCCCTGATCACCGGCGCGGGCGCCGGCGCGGCAGCCCCGGCCTTTTCCGGACAATCGAACTTGACGGTCAGGCTGAGGCGGTGCGTGGCGCCGAGTTCGCCGGCGGAGACCATGGCGTAGTCTAAAGCCATCGAGCGGGTGAGCGTATAGCCCAGGCCCAGGCTGATGCCGTCCAGGTCTTTCAGCTGGGGATCGGGAAAGTTGACCTGGTAGCCGGCGCGAAGGGCCAGGACATCGGCTTTCTCGTCGAGGTTTCCGACCAGGTATTCGGCGCCCACCTGGACGCGGTCCATAGCTTTGTTCTGCAGTTCCCCTGAAGCCGCCAGGAGCAGCCTTTTGTCCAGGGTCCAGGCGGCCCCGAGGCGCATGCCGGAAGCCAGCTGGCTGCCGCCGATCCTGCCGCCCAGATTCACGTTGGAATAGGTCAGGCCCAGGTCCAGGTTCGGGAACACCGCGTACAGTAAGCCCAGGTCAGTGGTAAAAGCGTTGTAGCTCTTGAAAGCGAACCGCGACTGATTGCCTTTCAGGGCTATACCGCCGGAAAAACCGGGCAGCAGTTCGATACCCCAGCCCAGGCTGCCGGAGAAATCCCCGGCCTGGTAGTTCCCGGTGGGAACTTCGTTGGCGTCCATGCCGTTGAAACTGCCATAGGTAACGTAGCCGAGCGAGGCGGCGATACCGCCCAGCGCGCCTCCTTTACATTCTTCTTTGACTTCCCCCAGGGGCAGTCCGGCTATGACGGTCTCCTGTATAGTGTCGCCAAGGCCGCTGTTGTGGTGAAGACCGACTTCCGCGCAGCCCATCCGGCTCAGGCCGGCGGGGTTCCAGAGCAGGGAGGCCGAGCCCTGGGGCACGGCGACCACTGCGGAACCCATGGCCATGGCCCTGGCGGTACCGCCCGCCTGCTGCAGGGGCAAAGCCTTGGTTCCGGCCGCATAATCGGTTTCCACGGCCGCGGCGCGCCCGCAGAGCAGGGCGGCTGAGACTAAACCTATTCCAATTGATGATATTTTCATTTAAATTCTCCCGTCGATATTAATGCTGCACCACGAATTTTTTCACTTTCGAGACTTTCGAGATACCGCTGCCATAGTTGCGTTCAAGGAGGTAGAGGTAGACGCCGGGCGCGAGCCGTCCGGTATTGAGCGAAGAGAGCTGGCTGCCCGCCGGCTTGGACTCCTCGACCTTGGCCACCAGGTCGCCGATCACGTTATAGACCCGGATCTTGACCGTACCGGCCGCGTCCATGCAGTACCTGAAGTTGCCCGTGGCCCCTTTAGCGGGCGAAGGGAAGAAGTAGCCCGCGCCGCAGGCGTCGCCGGCCGGAAGGGAAGAGACCGCGCCGAACTTCGTGACAAAGGCGGTATTCGTGCCAGTGCCGCGAGTCTGCTGGAAACCGCCCGCCACCAAGGGGAAGGTTCCCGCGCCTGAACCGGTATAGCCGGTCAGATAAATATTCCTAAGGCTGTCCAAAGCGAGTCCCTGTCCTCTGGTAGCGCTGGTTCCGCCCAGCCAGGTAGAGAATAACAGGGGGCCGCCCGTATTGCTCAATACCGTCACAAAAGCTTCCGGCGTTCCTATAAAGGTACTCTGCCCGGCCGAGGGATTCGCGCTGACGATGGGAAAGTCTCCCGAAGTGGTGTAGCCGGCCACATAGGCATTGAAAGAGCTGTCCACCGCGATGCCGGCCGCCCGGTCGTCGGTATTGCCGCCCAAATAGGTCGCGTACACGCCGTCGCTGTGCCCGCCGCCGTTGCCCATTCGGAGCTTCAGCACGAAAGCGTCGGGACCGGTCGACATCGTCGTCCGCCCCCCGCCCAGTCCCGTGACAGTGGGGAAAACGGTAGAGTTGTCGGGGAAGTCGGCTGAATAGGTATAACCCGCGATATAGGCGTCGTTCAGGCTGTCCACCGCGATCGAGGCGCCCCGGTCGTCACTGGCGCCGCCGATGTAAGTCTTATAGTCGAAGCTGGAGCCGTCGGCCAGCAGCCTGGCCGCGAAAGCGTCGCCTTCGCCGCTGCCGCCGCCCCACGTCGGCTTAAAGGCACCCGCGATAGCGGCGTCGGACAAGCCGTCGCCGGTGTTACCGGTAACATAGACCCTGCCCAGGCCGTCTACGGCTATCCCTTTGCCCTCGGCGAAGCCCGTACAGCCGAGGTAGGTTCCGAACACCCGCGCGCCGCCGGAGGTGAACTTCATCACGAAAGCCTGGGACGACACGCTGCGCGTGCCCGCGCAGGGAGAAGCGTCCGCAGTGGTAGGGAACGTCGTAATTAAAGCGTTATGAGGCGTATTGTTAATGATGGACCCGGCGGTAGCCGTTCCCGTCACATAAAGGTTCTCGGCCGAGTCGATGGCAATCCCGTTGCCGGCATCGTCTCCGTCAGCGCCGAAAGTAACCCTGAAAGTAGTGGATTGCCCGTCGGCCGCGAAGCCGACTACAAAGGCGTTCATTCCCGTCAGGACTCCGACCGCGCCGGTCATCGGGGTCGAGCCCGGGAGGTTCGCGCCGCCGCTGACCGAGCCGGTTATGTAAGCTCTGCCCGAAGGGCCATCCACGGCTATCCCCAGACCCGTCTCATTAGTGGCGCCGCCCAGGTAGGCCGACCAGACTATCCCTGTCCCGGCCGGGTTTATCTTGGTCACGAAGATGTCGTAGCCGGCGTTCTTGGCGGCCTGTATGGGACCTCCCACCGCGGAGGGGAAATCGGCGGAATTGGTGGTCCCGGTAACGTAGGCGTTTTTATTGTTGTCTACGGCGATCGCGAAAGCCTGGTCTTCGGTAGCGCCCGCGCCGCCCAGGAAGCTGGAGTAGGCCAAAGTCACCGCACGGGCCTGGCCTGTGAGGCCGGCTATCAAGGTCATTGCCGCTATCGAGCGGCTCAGCTTAAGAATTGAAGGGACTGATCTCATATTAGGTACCTCTTTATTATTTTGCCTGGTTGGCGTGATTTAAGTATAGCCGCTTCGCTTACCCATTATCTATTAGGACTTCTGCCTGCCCGGCTCCGTAGTATTACTGAAAACGAACAGGCGGTTAACGTCGGGCGCGCACACTCAGTTGGCTATCGTATGCGCCACCTCGACCCAGAGTTTTACAGGCGAGGCCACGGGAACGACGGTCGTGCACAGCAGCGTAATGGTCGAACCTATGGACGCGGGGTTCGCGCTCGGGGCCCAGGTGACCGCCCCGTTCAGCAGCAGATTATCTGCTCCCGACGTGCCTACCGTGGTATCGAGGAAAGTTAAAGTCCCGGAAGTCGTGTATGCCGCCATGACGAAAGTTATCGTCTGGCCTTGTCCCACAGCTCCCGAATCGCAGCCGGAGATAGTAGCGATGGGATGGTCCCCTATCAATTGATTCAGCAGGACCACGCCGGAACCATCAGCCGCGAAGGTCGTCAGGTCGGCGGCACCGATTAGGTCCACGTGCTGGGACGCGCTCGCGTAGCCTTTGGCGGTAATAGTTGAAATAAAGGCGTTCAAACCTGTGAAAGTCTGGCTGCCGGTAGTATAGACGCCGTTGGTCACTGTCCCGGCGTTGCCGCTTACGGTGGTCTGGTCGCCGGTATTGGTGCCGGACAGGTTCGCTACAGCCCCATTGAAAAGCATGGCGTTCGTGATCGCGCTGTTGGCGATAGAAGTCGCGTTGCCGACGCTTGTCACCACGCCGGTCAGGTTGGCGTTAGTGGTCACCGTGGCCGCATTGCCGCTGATGCCGCCGACTATGGTGCTCGAAAATGTTTTTGTCCCGCCGATGGTCTGGTCGCCGGTAAGATAGACGCCGTTGGTCACTGTCCCGGCGTTGCCGCTTACCGCTGTCTGGTCGCCAGTATTCGTACCCGAGAGGTTAGCGACCGCTCCGTTGAACAACATCGCGTTAGTGATAGCGCTGTTGGCGATAGAAGTCGCGTTGCCGACGCTTGTCACCACGCCGGTCAGGTCGGCGTTAGTGGTCACGGTGGCCGCGTTGCCGCTGATGCCGCCGACTATGGTGCTCGAAAATGTTTTTGTCCCGCCGATGGTCTGGTCGCCGGCAAGATAGACGCCGTTGGTCACGGTCCCGGCGTTGCCGCTTACCGTGGTCTGGTCGCCGGTGTTAGTTCCGGACAGGTTCGCTACAGCCCCATTGAAAAGCATGGCG
>Ga0079306_1000086_pt1 | contig 111335 bp, 106 predicted proteins | sample Methanotroph_Enr_FD_79181 | JGI IMG/M metagenome (GOLD analysis project Ga0079306, IMG submission 79181) | Enriched soil microbial communities from Old Woman Creek wetland in Ohio, USA - Methanotroph_Enrichment_5 | ecosystem: Environmental > Terrestrial > Soil > Wetlands | place: USA: Ohio... | reverse complement strand
CAGGCGCAGGGGCATGGTGCTGAGCCGCCCCTCGAAGAAGAGGTTGATGAGCAGGGTCTCGATGAGGTCGTCCAGGTGGTGCCCCAGGGCGATCTTCGAGTAGCCGTGCTGCTTGGCGAAGGAGTACAGCACGCCGCGCCGCAGCCGAGAACAGATGATGCAGGGCAGCTTCTCGGGCTTGGTGCGCACCATCTTGTCGATGGGGGCGGGGATGATGTGGTGGGGCACGCCCAGGCGCTCGCAGGTCTCGGCGATGGGATCGGGGTTGAACTGGGGGAAGCCGGGATCCACGGTCACGGCCTCGACGGAGAAGGTCACCGGGGCCCGCTTGCGCAGCCGCTCCAGCACGTCCAGCAGGGCCCAGGAGTCCTTGCCGCCGCTCACGGCCACCAGGATGCGGTCGCCGTCCTCGATCAGCTTGTAGGCCGCGTTGGTCTCGCCCAAGCGGCGGGCGAGCTTCCGCTCCAGCCGGGGCAGGGCCTGGAGGTCAGCCTCGGTCGGGGGCAGGGCCAGGCTGGGCAGGGCGCAGGGATTGCTCACATCACGCCGCAGGCCTTCCGCTCGCCCCGCACCAGCTGTCCCTGCACGTCCTTCACGTAATCAGGGCAGGTGCAGTCCGGGCAGGTGTTGCTGTCGGTCTCGGAGCAGAGATCCGCGAAGGTGACCTTCTCCATGAAGGCGGAGATGTGGTCGGACAGGCGATTCCAGAGCATGCGGCTCATCTTCTCGTCGGCCATCAGCACCCGGTTCGCGCTCTGGGGATCCTCCTTGGCGGCCGCGTAGAAGCTGCTGTCCGTGAGACGCAGCACCTCGCCCACGCTCACCTGGTTGCAGGGGCGGGTGAGGATGTAGCCCCCCTTGGGGCCGCGCACGCTGGCCACGATGCCGGCCTTCTTGAGCTTGTTGAAGATCTGCTCCAGGAAGGGCAGGGAGAGCTTCTGGCGTTCGGCGATGACGTGGAGCGGGACCGGCTGGCCGTGGCTGTGGTGGGCCAGGTCGAACAGGGCCTGCATGCTGTACCTGCCTCGGGCCGAGATCTTCACGGGACGACTCCATGCCCAGCCTAGTATTCCTGAGTGATTGAGTCAAGTTTATCGCGGGGGTAGCATGGGGCTCAGGAGCCGCCCATGAAATCCGCCTTCCTGCTCACCGCGACGCTGCTCGGGGCCCAGCCCGCCGTCCCGCCGCCCATGATTCCCGCAGCCAGGACCGGCGAGCTGCCCTGCGATGCGAAGGACCACCAGCCCCTCCTGCTGGGGGCCACCACCCGCCAGGCCATCCTGGACCACCGGGCCTCCTTCCGTGAGGGGACGGCCAAGGCCCAGCTCCCGGATGCCCTCCGGGCCCGCTGGAAGGCTGTGAAGACTCCGCTGACCCTGGTCGCGGTGTTCGGCTCCTGGTGCGGCGACAGCCAGCGGGAACTGCCGGAGTTGCTGGCGCTGGAGGCCGAACCCAATCCCTTCATCGAGGTGCACTACCTGGGCGTGTACCGGGACAAGAAGCTGGAGGCATCGGCCTGGCCCCAGGGGTGCCCGCCCCAGCCGGTGGAGCGGGTGCCGACTTTCTACCTTTTCTCCCTCCAGCCGGGGGGTGGCCAGAAGCTGGTGGGCACCATCGTGGAGACCCCCCCGAAGGCGGGCCAGCGCATGGCCGAGGCCCTGGTGGACCTGGCGGAGAAGGGCTCCCTGGCCTTCTGAACTCAGCACGGACGGGGATCTGCCGATGGGAAGGGCATGGCGCGTCTCCGATCCCTGCTGCTCATCCTGTGCGCGGTGCTCGCGCTCCGGTCCGCGGAGCCCATCCGCGTCGGCGTGGACGATTGGACCACCCTGAATCCCCTGCTGGTGGCGCGCGACACGGACGTGCAGGTCACGGACCTGCTCTTCGATCGCCTGGTGACGCTGGATGACCACGGGCAGTTCATTCCGGAGCTCCTGCAGGGTTGGGAGGTCCGGCAGGGCGGCCGGGAGATCCTGCTCCACCTGCGCCCGGGCCTGACCTGGCAGGACGGCAGTCCCATCGAGGCCGAGGATCTGGTCTTCACCTGGCGGATGCTCCGCCAGCCCCAGATCCGTGCCATCAACGACACCGTTCCCGGGGTTCGCAGCCTGGACGACCTGGAGGCCCTGGGGCCCCTCACCGTCCGGATCCGTCTGGCCCGCCCCCGGGGCACCCTGATGTCCGACCTCTACAACTTCATCCCGGTCCCCCGCCGGCACTACGCCATGGGAGCCAAGCCGGCGACCGCCACGGTCAACTTCGCCCCTGTGGGTTCCGGCCCCTACCGGGTGGTGGGGCGGGCCACCCGGACGGAGATCCGCCTGGAGCGGTGGGACGGCTACCGGGGGCCCCACCCGGGAGTCTGGTCCGCCTTTGAATTGAAGAACCTCACCCCCATGAAGCAGGTCCGCGAGGCCCTGGTGGCCGGGGACCTCGACCTCTGCCCCGTGGGTTCGCTCAGCCACTACCTGGTTCGCCATGGCGCCATCATGGGCGGTCGGCTCCGCGCCTACGCCGCGCCCCAGGCGGCTTTCAATGCCTTCTTCCTCAACTGCGATCCGAAGCGCAGCCTGCTGGGCGATGTGCGCCTGCGGCAGGCCCTGGCGGAACTGGTGCCCTGGGAGCAGTTGGCCAGGGGCCGGCAGTTCTTCGGCACCCGCCTGGCCACCTCCTTCTGGCCCCCCGAGGGTTGGGCCTATGATCCCACGCCCCGGCCCCTTCCGCGGCTCAGCCGGGCCCGGGCGCTCCTGGACGCGGCGGGCTGGCGCCTGGGGTCAGATGGGGTCCGTCACGATGCCCGGGGCAGGGCGCTGGACCTGGTGGCCTACGAGCAGGTCGAGGCCGGCCAGCACAGCGTGACCCACCTCCTGGTGGCCCGGGCCGCCAGGGTCGGGGTGCGGATCCAGATCCGGCCCGTGTCCTTCGACGAATTGGGGCGCAAATCAGCGGCCCATGAAGGTGACTTCTGGAGCTATGGATGGACCACGGGCCTGGATCCGAACGACGACAGCCCGCTCTTCACGAAGGACGGCCTCCGAAGCGGCGCCAATGTCAGCGCCTACCTCAACCCGGAAGTGGACCGCCTGTTCGACGAGGGGCAGCACACCGTGGACCCGGAGGCACGGAAGCACATCTACCGCCGCATCGCCGACATCCTGTGGCGGGACCGGCCGGTGATCCCCCTCACCTACAACCTCACGCGGTACATCGCGAACCAGGACCTGCGGGGGGTGGCCTTCAATACGCTGGGGCAACCCTTCGGCTTCTGGCCGGGCATGCGGGGTTGGACCCTGGCGCAGTGAGAATCGCCTGATTTAAAACCGGGCAGTCATCTGGTCGATAGATCCCCCATGCGTCTCCGGATCCTGTCCGCCCTCTGCCTCGCCGCCCTCCTGCGGGCCACGGATCCCATCTCCATCGCCCTGGACAAGCCGGTGCTCAGCCTGGATCCCCTCCTCCTGGCCCGGGAGGTGGAGGTGCAGGTGGTGGACCTGGTCTTCGACCGGCTGGTGGCCATCGATGAACACGGCGACTACCTGCCGGAGATGCTGGAATCCTGGGAGATCTCGAAGGATGGCCGGAATGTGCTGCTGAAGCTGCGGCCCGGCCTCACCTGGCAGGACGGCAGCCCGGTGGAGGCCGAGGATGTGGTGGCCACCTGGCGCATGCTCTCCCTCCCGGCCGTGCGGAAGGTCTACGACCTGGTGGGTGTGCGGACCCTGGACAGTGTGACGGCGGAGGGCCCGCTGAAGGTCCGCATCCGACTGCGGCAGCCCCGGGCCTCCCTCCTCGCGGACCTGTACAACTTCCAACCCGTCCCCCGGAAGCTCTACCGGTTGGGGGCGGATCCCTTCAAGAACCCCCTGAACTATGCCCCGGTGGGCTCGGGCCCCTACCGAGTGCTGCCTGGCGCCAACGCCCGGGACATCCAGCTCGAGCGCTGGCCCGGGTACCACGGGCCGCACCCGGGCCTCTGGGACCGGTTCCATTTCCGGGTGCAGCCGACGGATACCCAGGCATACCTGCGTCAGGTCCGTGCCGGGGAGTACCACTTCGCCGACCTGGACTGGTTCCATCACTACCTGCTGCGCCAGGGGGCCCTGGGGACGCCGGAGCTCCAGGCGCTGTCCACCCCCACCTCCTCCTACGACACCTTCTGGATGGACTGCGATCCCGCGCGCAGCCTGCTGGGGGACAAGCGCCTCCGCCGGGCCCTGGTGGAACTGCAGCCCCTGGATTTCCTCCTGGCCCAGCGCCGGCTGCGCCCCAGCCGTCTGGCCACCAGCCTCTGGTCGCCTCTCAGCTGGGCCTACGAGGCCGTCCCCCAGACGCTCCCGAAGCTGGCGCGGGCCCGGGCCCTCCTGGATGCGGCCGGCTGGCGGACCGGACCGGACGGGGTCCGCCGGGATGCGGGCGGGCGGCCCCTGCGGCTCGTGATGTACGCCGTCCAGGGTTATTCGCGGCTGGATGCCGTCCAAGCCTTCGCGGACCTGGCCCGGAAGGCCGGAATCGACCTGGACCTCCGCCGGGTGGGGATCGACGAGGTGCTGGCCCGGGCCGCCAAGGGGGAGGGCGACCTCTGGGCCTATGGCTGGAACACGAGCCTGGATCCCGACGCCGAGGCGCCGCTCTTCACCAGTGAAGGCATCCAGGGCGGCACCAACGTCACCCGCTACCACAGCCCCGAAGTGGACCGCCTCTTCGCCGCGGCCCGGCACGAGATGGACGCCGGGCGCCGCCGCGCCATGTACCACCGCATCAACCTGCTGGTGCAGAGCGACTTTCCCCTGATCCAGCTCACCTATGGCGTGGCCTACCTGGCTGCGGACCGGCGCCTGCGGGGCGTGGCCTTCGATCCCCTGGGGCAGTCCTACGGCTATGTGCCGGGACGGCGCGGTTGGACCCTCGCGAACTGATCCGGATCAGAGCCGGTCGAAGCGGATGATCTCCAGCTTTCCGGGCTTGCCCTTGGGCGCTTCCTCCTCCTGCTCGCGGCGGGGCTCGCGGGCAGGACGTTCATGCCTGCGGGACTCCGGGGCCGGCTCGGGGCGGGCGGGGCGGTGCTCGGCCCGGGGCTCGGGCTTGGCCTCGTGTCGGGCCTCGTGCCGGGGGGCTTCGGCGCGGGGAGCGGGGGCGGACTGGCGGTCCCGGCCCATCCACACCGCGGCCACCTGCTTGATGCGGTCCTGCAGGCGGGCGGGCTCCTGGACCTGGATGCCGTCTCCGAACTGGAGCACCCAGCGGGCGATGGCCCGCAGGTCCGTGGCGGTGAAGGTCACCAGGGCCTGGCCGTCGCCCTGCTCTTCCATCTGGAAGTGCGGGAAGGCCGGGGGGGCCTGCTTCACGGCGAAGACCCACTGCTTCATGAGGAGCGCCTTCACGGGGATGGGCTCGCCGCCCAGCCAGCCGCCGATCTGGTTGGCGGGGGTGCCCTCGGCGTAGGGGCCCTGGGCCGCGCGGCCCACGCCCTCCACGGGATTCACCTCGGCCAGGAGGTCGAGGCGGTGGAAGCGCTCAGCGTTGTAGCGGCGGTCCCAGCCCCAGACGAACCAGGCCTGGCTGAGGGCGTCGAAGGTGAGCTGCCGGGGCTCGAAGGTGCGGGGCGCGTTGGCCTCCGAATCCGCGAAGATGAACTCCAGGGCGCGTCCCTCGCGGAGGGCGGCCAGGATGGTCTCGGCGAAGGGCGGGACGACCGGCTCGGCTCCGGCGGCCTTCCTGGCCGCAGGTTTGGGCGGGGCCACGGGCTCGGGGAGGGGCGCTGGCTCGGGGGTGGCGCTGGCCTTGCCCTTCCGCGCGGGCTTCGCCTCGGCCTCCACGGCCTTGGCCGCCGTCTTCTTCGAGGGGGCCTTACTGGGGGCCGGCTTCCCGGCCGCGGCCTTCACAGGGGCCGCCTTCGCCGCGGATTTCTTCGGGGCGGCCTTGGAGGCCTTGGGCGCCTCGGCGGTTTCGGTCTTCTTGCGGGGGGTCTTCGTGGCGGCCATGGATGGGTACTCCTGGGCCCATCATCACCCATCCCCGCGCGGGCGGTCCACGCCCAATTCAACCGGGGCGGGGTGCGCCGCGGGCGGCCATGCTGGAGGGATGGGCCGAACGAACCTCCGCTTCACCGTCGTCATGACGCTGCACACGATCATCTCCGCCGGCACCTACCTGCTGGGGAAGATCGCGGCGGACGCCCTGCCCACGCTCGTCCTCGGCCTACTGCGCTTCCTCATCGCGGGGGCGGGCTTCCTCGTCCTGGCCCGGATCCGGGGCCTGGACCTCTGGCCCCTGGCCCGGGCGGAATGGCGGACCTACCTGTGGCTCGGGTTCCTGGGCGTGGCCCTCAACCAGGTGGCCTTCCTGGGCGGACTGGCCTATACGCTGCCCTCCCACGCGGCGCTGCTCTACGCGCTCACGCCCACGGTGGTGCTCCTCATGGCCTGGGCGCGGGGCCAGGAACGCCCGGGATTGCGGAAGCTCCTGGGCATCGGCCTGGCCTTCGCGGGGGTGGTGGTCCTTCTGGCGGGCCGGCGGGGGAACGTGGCCCTGCCTCCGCGGTGGATCCTGGGGGACCTGATGATCCTGGTGGCCGTGGTGGCCTGGGCGGGCTACACGGTGGCGAGCCGGCCCATGGTGCTGAAGCACGGCGCCCAGCGGGCCACCACGCTGTCGATCCTCTTCGGCCTGGCGGTGTTCTCGCCACTGGGGGCGCTCGGCCTCCCCCGGCTGCACCTGGCGGCGGTGCCGCCCGTGGCCTGGGTGGGGCTGGCCTACCTCGGCCTGATGACCAGCGTCGTCTCCTACCTCCTCTGGTTCCACGCACTCTCCCTGAAGGAGCCCAGCCGCGTGGCCATCGCCAGCAACGCCCAGCCCGTGGTCACGGCGCTGCTGGGCTGGATCTTCTTCGCCCAGCCCATCACGCTGCCCTTCGTGGCGGGTGCGGCGCTGGTGGCCGTCGGCGTCTTCCTGGCCCAGCGCTGAAGGATCATTCCGCGGAACCGCTCCGCGGATGCATCTGGTCGTACAGGGCCCGGAGCCGCGCCTGGTGGACGTGGGTGTAGATCTGGGTCGTGCTGATGTCGGCGTGCCCCAGCATGGCCTGCACGGACCGCAGGTCGGCGCCGTGGTCCAGGAGATGGGTGGCGAACGCATGGCGCAGCACGTGGGGGCTCACGGCCTCCGGGCGCAGTCCCGCCTGCCTGGCATAGCCCTTGAGAAGCCGCCAGAGGTGCTGGCGCGAGATCGCTTCACCCCGCTGGCCCACGAAGAGCTCCCCGCCCTTGGGCCGGAAGCCGGGCCGCAGGGCCAGCCAGGCGCGGATCCATCGCTCGGCGCCGGCGCCGAAGGGGATCAGCCGCTCCTTCCGTCCCTTGCCCATGACCTTCAAGAAGCCCTCGTCCAGGAAGATGGAGAGGGCGGGGAGGCCCGCCAGCTCGGAGACCCGCAGACCGGAGGCGTAGAGCAGCTCCAGCCAGGCCCGGTCACGCACGCCCAGGGGCACGGTGGTGTCGGGCGCCGCCAGCAGGGCCTCCACCTGGCTCTCACCCAGGGTGCGCGGCAGGATGCGGGGCGGACGGGGTGGTTTCACCACGGATTCGGGGCCTGCGCCGCCGCCCTCCATGCGCAGGAAGGTCAGGAAGGCCCGGAGGCTGGAACTCATCCGGGCGAGGCTGCGGGGGGCCTTGCCCTGGGCCTGCTGGCCCACCAGGAACCGGGTGAGGTGGTCCCGCTCCAGATCCGTGGCGGCGACCTCCTCGTCGCAGGCCCAGGCGGCCAGATGGGTCAGGTCGGACAGGTAGCTGGCGGCCGTGTTGGCTGAGAGACCCCGCTCGACGGCCAGGAAGGTCCGGAATTCCCGCAGACTGGCGGCCCATCCCAGGGGCCAGCCGTGCTCGGGTTCCTCGATCTGCTTGGCGCGGGGCATGGGCCATTCCCGCACAACCGGGTTCCGGGCGCAACCGGGGTGCTTGACCCGGGGTTTGGCATTCGGAGGGGGTTGTGTTACGGTTTCCGGGTTCGTCTGGAGGAGCCCACGATGGCTGATGTGCGTAAGAAGGTCATTGCGATCATTGCTGAGCAGCTGGCCAAGCCCGAAGATTCCATTTCCGAGTCCAGCCATTTCGTGGACGATCTTGGCGCCGACAGCCTCGACACCGTCGAGATCATCATGGCCATCGAGGAGGCCTTCAGCCTCGAGATTCCCGAGAGCGAGCAGGAGAAGATCCGCACCGTCGGGGATGCCATCGCCTACATCGAGAAGCACGCGAAGGCTTGATCTTCCGTCCGTGACACGTGCCGCAGCGCCCCCCGGCCTGCGGCACGTTCGTTTTTTCAGCGGAGCAGGTAGGCTTTAGACAGTCAGGGACCTGCCGCCCGCTCGAGAGGTGAAGCATGAGCACCCCCATCTATCGCCGTCGCGTGGTCATCACCGGCCTGGGGACCGTGAACCCCTGCGGACTCAGCGTGCCCGAGACCTGGGAGAACCTGCTGGCGGGCCGGAGCGGCGTGGGACCCATCGACCGCTTCGACGCCTCCGAGTTCGCCTGCAGGATCGCCGGGCAGGTGAAGGGGTTCAATCCCGACCTGTGCATCGACAAGAAGGAACAGAAGAAGATGGACATCTTCATCCACTACGCCCTGGGCGCGGCCCACGAGGCGTGGATGGATGCGGGCTTCGACCGGGTGGAACTCACCAAGGCCGAACGGGAGATGTTCGGCACCTACATCGGCAGCGGCATCGGCGGCCTCAGCACCATCTGGGACGAGGCCAGCGGCTACCGCGGCCCCCGGCGCACCAGCCCCTTCTTCATTCCGAGCCTCATCGTGAACCTGGCCAGCGGCCAGGCCAGCATCAAGTACGGCCTGCAGGGACCCAACAGCGCCGTGGCCACGGCCTGCGCCACGGGGGCCCACGCCATCGGCGATGCGGCCCGTCTCATCGCCTTCGGCTATGCGGACCGCATGATGGCCGGCGGGAGCGATTCGGTCATCAACCAGCTCGGCGTGGGCGGCTTCGCCGCCATGCGGGCCCTGAGCACCCGGAACGACGAGCCCCAGCGGGCCTCGCGTCCCTTCGACGTGGACCGCGACGGCTTCGTGATGAGCGAAGGCGCCGGCATCGTCATCCTCGAGGAATACGAACTGGCGAAGGCCCGCGGGGCGAAGATCTACGCCGAAGTGGCCGGCTACGGCATGAGCGGTGACGCCAACCACATCACCAGCCCGGCCCCGGAGGGCGAGGGCGGGCAGCGTGTCATGCGGGCGGCCATGAAGGACGCCGGGATCGCGCCGGAGCAGGTGGGCTACATCAACATGCACGGCACCAGCACGCCCGTGGGCGACAAGCTGGAGTGCATGGCCATCCACCGGGTCTTCGGGGACCACGCCAAACGCATCAAGGTGAGCAGCACCAAGTCCATGCATGGGCATCTGCTGGGAGCCGCCGGTGGTCTGGAGACCATCGTGACCGCCCTGGCCGTGAAGACCGGGAAGATCCCCCCCACCATCAACGTGGACAATCAGGATCCCGAGTGTGATGTGGACGTCACGCCCAACGCGGCGGGCTTCTTCGATGCCGAGTACGCCATGAACAACGGGTTCGGCTTCGGCGGGACCAACGCCTGCGTGATCCTCAGGAAGGTCTGAGGCGGGGCGTCCCCGGCTGCCCCGGCGGAGGTCAGTGCCGGGGCGGTTCGGGGACCTTCTTCAGGTCCTTGGGATCGACCTTGGAAAGGGGCAGGGACCCCCCCTTGGCGATGCCATTGGCGCCCGCTTCGGCACCCTTGGCCTGCTGGTCCTTGCGGACGCAGACTCCCTGCAGGGTGCCACCCTCATCCACCACGAGGGAGCCCACCTCCACGTCGCCCTCGACGTAGCCGGTGCCGTGGATCTCGAGGCATTCCGCGATCTTCATGATGCCCTCCGCCCGCCCGGTCACGATGAGGTGCTTGGCAAAGACGGTGCCCTTCACCAGCCCCCCGGGAGCGATGGAGACCTCGCCTGTGGAGTGGATGGTCCCATCCACGGTGCCCTCAATGCGCAGGCTCCGGTCCCCGGTGTGGATCTCGCCGCTGAGGGTCACGTCCTTGCCCAGCAGGGAGTGGATCGCGGGAGCGGCGTCGGGACGCTTGGTGTTGTTGCGGAATACAGCCATGGGAAATCTCCTGGGACCTTAGGACTGCCGGCCGATGGCGTGAAGCCACTGCCGCTGGAGCTTGAGGTAAGGCGTGGGGTTCACGGGGTGCCCCGCGATGCGGACCTCATAGTGAAGATGCACGCCGGTGGCATTGCCGGTGCGGCCCATGTAGCCGAGGATGTCCCCCCGGCTGACCTGCTGCCCCACCTTCACCGCCACGCGGTCCATGTGGGCGTAGAGCGTTTCGAGCTCCGGCGTGTGGCGGAGAACGACGCCGTTGCCGTAGCGGTCCATCCACCCGGCCTGCTCCACGGTGCCGTCGGCCGTGGCCTGGATGGGCGTGTCGAGCGAATTGCTGATGTCCAGCCCCGTGTGGTAGCCCAGGAGGCCATCGCCCACTTCATTGCCCTTCGAGAAGGGAGAGATGCGCACGCCGAATCCGGAGCTCAGGTAGCCGGCGGTCGGAGGGATCGAGGGGGTGTGCGACCAGGCCCAGAGCACGGGCTCCATCCGCGTCTTCACCCGCTCGATCTGGCGACTGGTCTGGTCCAGCTCGTCCTGCAGCCTGGAGATGCGCTGCTGGGCGCCCGGCGGCAGCTTGGCCGTGGGCTTGGATCCGGCCGGAATGCCGGGATTGGCCTGGCTGCCCGGCGGCGGGATGGAGGGGGCAGGGCCTTTGGGATCCAGCAGCTTCAGGAGTTCGGTGTGCTGCTGGCGGAGGGTCTCCATCTCCGCTTCCAGGTCGTGGGCTTGGTCCAGGGTCGAGCGCAGCTGGTCCTGCTGCCGGCGGGTTTCCTGCTGGAGGCGGCTGAAGCTCATGATCTTCTTGGTGGCCCAGAACCCGTAGCCGGAGCCGATCATGGCCAGGGCCGAGAACCCTGCCACGATGCCCAGCATCCAGACCATGAGCCTTCGGGTGAGAGACCAGCGAAAAGTACGGTGGCTGAGGACCACCATGACCGTGAGCCACCGGCCTGAATCGGGGCGGCTGGAGCGCACGGCGCGGCGTCGTTCCGGTTGGGTGGACATGGCCCCCCAGCATACCTGGGCAGAGCCGGGCGCGCGAGTCGCCTTCTTACAACCAAGGATCTAGATGGTGGACAGAATCGTATGCGACAGCCACCACTCAAGGGCGTGGCCTGTAAAAAAAACAAGGCCGATGAGGCTGTTGAGGGTGAAGAAGGCGTGGTCGATCCGCGACAGGTCGCCGCCGCGCACCAGCCACTGCTCGCGGGCGAGCATGGCGGCGACCGCCGCCCATCCCATCCAGCCCACCACGTGCGAACCCAGGAGCAGATTGAATTGGGCCCAGCAGGCCAGGGCGAGCAGATGGAGCGCGCGGGAGAGGAGCAGGGCGCGATGCGTGCCAAGGCGGGCGGGAATCGAGTGCAATCCCCGCTCCCGATCGAAGGCCTCGTCCTGGAGGGCGTAGAGGATGTCGAAGCCGGCGGTCCAGGCCAGCACGCCGGCAGACAGCCATAGGGCGGGCGCCTCGATGCGGCCGGACACCGCGATCCAGGCTCCCAGTGGCGCGCCGGACAGGGACAGCCCGAGCACGACGTGGGCCCAGGACGTGAAGCGCTTGCAGAGCGAATAGCCCAGGATGATCACCAGGGCCAGGGGGGACAGCACCCAGGTCAGGGGCCCGAGGGCCCCCGCAGCCAAGCCGAACAGCACCACGCCCGAACCGAGCAGGGCCAGGGCCCCGGCCCGGGAGACCCGGCCCGCGGGCAGGGCCCGGGTGGCGGTGCGGGGGTTCTCCGCGTCGACATCGGCATCCACCAGCCGGTTGAAGGTCATGGCCGCCGTGCGGGCGCCCACCATGGCGGCGAGGATCCACAGCGAGGTGCGCAGCGGGGGGATCCCCTGGGCGGCGGCCAGCGCACCGAGGAGCGCGAAGGGCAGCGCGAAGACGGTGTGCTCGAACTTGATCATGTCGAGCAGCTCGCGGGTCTGGTTCAGGGCCTTCGTCATCCCCTCATCGTACTGGATCCGCGGGGCGGAACCAGCGGGTGGCCAGGCGGGCGAAGGCCCGTTCCCGGGTGTGGATCTCCCGGAACCCCCGGCAGGTGCCACCCGCCATGAATTCAGGGCAGGTGGTGCAGGGGGTGCGATCCGGGCCCCGGCGGCGGTAGGCGGCGATCCCCGCAGCCACGGCGGCCCCTGCGAGGGCGGTCAAACCCCAATGCGCCAATCCCCCAAACCTGAGGGCCTGGATCAGGAGGAGGGGTGGCGGGGCCATGGGAAGGGCCCGGGTCAAGGTCTTGGGCAGCCGCTGTCGTGCAAGGCTGAAGCCTCCCGCGAGGACACCCAGGAGGGCCAGGCAGAGGGATGCCCCGGACGGAAGGGCGGGGGCGAGCAGGCCGACGGCCAGCCCAGTGGCTCCGCCGAGGGCCGCGGCGGCGCAGCCCCGGCAGAGCCGGAACCGCCGCCCCAGGCGGACCACCTCGCTTTCGTATTCCAGGCAGAGCGGGTGGTGGGCCCAACGGTGGAAGGCGTGGGCCCGGAAGGCCAGCCGGTCCAGGCGTCGCGCGAGCCCCCTGTCGATCCGCGGGCGGACCGGGGCGATCGGGTGCATGCCGCTCAGGCCGTCCGGATGGCCCGGAGGCGCACCGCGGTGCCGTAGGCGATGATCTCGTTGGTGTTCTGCATGAGCTCGCCGCTGTCGAAGCGCATGGCCAGGACACCGTTGGCCCCCATGGCGAGGGCGTGCTGTTCCAGGCGGTCCATCGCCTCGTTGCGGGAGTCGCTGGCCAGCTCCGTCAGCATGGTGATCTCGCCGCCGAAGATCTGCTGGCAGCCCGCGCAGGTGGTGCCCACCACGCTGCGGCTGCGGACGGTCACGCCCCAGCAGGGGCCCAGGATGGCCTCGATCTCCGTGCCCGGGGGCGGGTCGAAGGTCGTCAGGATGGGGATGTTGTGGTGGCGCGCGTTCTGGGACATGGACTCCTCAATGGGCTTCGCTATCGCCCTTGTGCTCGGTGTAGAGGCTCTCGATGAGGCCGCCGTACATCTCGTTCACCACCCGCCGCTTCACCTTCAGGGAGGGCGTGAGCTGGCCGCCTTCGAGGGTCATCTCGTGATCGAGGATGGCGATCCGCTTGATGCGCTCGTAGTTCGAGAGATCGGCATTCACGCGTTCGATGCGGCTCATCAGCTTGGCCATCACGAGCGGATCCTGCACCAGGTCGGCATGGGTCCGGAAGTGGAGCTTCTTGTAGCCCGCCCACCGGATCAGGGAATCGAAGTTCGGCACGACGAGGGCGGTGATGTAGTTCCGCTTGTCCCCGATGAGCACCGCCTGGCTGATGTACTTGTCGCTCTTCAGGTGGTTCTCGATGGGCTGGGGCGCCACCTTCTTGCCGCCGCTGGTGACGATGAGCTCCTTCTTCCGGTCGGTGATGTAGAGGCGGCCCTGGTCGTCGAGATGGCCGATGTCGCCGGTATGGAAGTAGCCGTCCGCATCGATGGCCTCCCGGGTGGCCGCCTCGTTCCTCCAGTAGCCGGTCATGACGTTGGGGCCCTGGCAGAGGATCTCGCCGTCCTCGGCGATCTTGATGAACGGGCGGCCGTTCCAGGTCTCGTAGAGGGGCCGGCCCACGCAGCCGGGCACCACCTCGCCGAGCCGGTTCACGGTGATCACCGGGCTGGTCTCGGTGAGGCCGTAGCCTTCGAGGATGGGGAGCCCGATGATCCAGAAGAACTCCATGATCTTCGGACCCAGGGGGGCGCCGCCGCTGATGGCAAGCTTCAAGCGCCCGCCGGTCCGCTGGCGGATCTTCTCGAAGACGATGTGGCGGGCGGTCGCATACCAGAGGCCCTTCCACGAGGGCACGGGCTGCCCCTTCAACAGGTACGGCACGGCCTGGCGCCCGGCCAGCATGGCCCAATGGAAAATGAGGCGCTTGAGAAGGCCGCCGGCGGAGACGGTGTCGTAGATCCGGGCGAAGATCTTCTCGTAGATGCGGGGGACCGAGGCCATGACCGTGGGCCGGACCTCCAGGAGGTTCTCGGCCACGGTGTTCACGTTCTCGGCATAGTAGATGCCCGCCCCGAGATGGAACATCAGGAAATGGCCGGCCATGCGTTCGAAGATGTGGGTGAGGGGCAGGAAACTGAGGGCCACCTCGCTGTCGCTGAGCTGGACCGTCGCAGCGGCCCCGAGCACGTTGGTCACCAGGTTGCCGTGGGTGAGCATGGCGCCCTTGGGATCGGCGGTGGTTCCCGAGGTGTAGATGAGCGTGAGGATGTCGTCCGGCTTCCGTTCCATGCCCCACTGGCGCACCAGGGGGCGCCGCTCCTCCTGGGCCCCGCCTTCCGCCTGCAGGTCCGACCAGCGGAGCAGGGTGCGTCCCGTCCCCTCTGGAAGGTCGCCATCCATGAGCACCGCAGCCTCGAGCACGGGCAGGGAATCCCAGTGGGTCAGGACCTTGTCCAGCTGCTCGCGGTTGGAGCAGAGGACCCAGCGGGATTCGCTGTCCCGGAGGATGAAGGCGGCCTGGCCCGCATTGAGGGTGGCGTAGATGGTGACATCGGGGAGGCCCAGGATGGCGCAGGCGAAGTCGGCGATGGCCCACTCCGGCCGGTTCTCGGACATGAAGGCCACCCGGTCGCCCATCCGCAGACCCCGGCGGTCCAGGGCCAGGGCCAGGCGCTCGACTTGGGCCTGCAGCTCCAGGTGGGGGATGGGTACGTAGGCGCCGTTCTGCTTCGAGGCCAGGGCATCGGGTCGGTTCCGTTCGACCGCCTGATAGAAAAGCTGCGCGATGGTCTCGACGGGCTGGGCCACAATGACTCCGGAGCTGCGGGGGATGTGACGGAATGGTAGCAGGGAACGGCGGGGGACCCCTGGGCGAGGGCATCGCGGCCTTCCATCTGGAGCAGCGCGCCCGCGGCGTGTCGCCCCACACGGCACGCGCGCAGAACGGCGACCTGGAAAAACTCCTGAACCACGCAGTGCGCTGCGGGTGGGACAGCTGGGAGGTGAGCCCCCGCACCCTGCGCGGTTTCGCCCTGGAGCTGGGTGAACGCGGACTCGATCCTGCCAGCCAGGCGCGTGCCCTTTCCACGGTGCGGACCTTCTTCAAGTGGCTGTGGGAGACCCGGCGCATCATCCGGAATCCCGCATCGGGCCTGAGGAATCCCAAACAGCCGAAGCGGCTTCCGGCCTTCCTCACCGAGGGCGAGAGCCAGGCGCTCCTGGACCTTCCCCCGGCCGTGGATTTCCCCTCCGCCCGCCTCAGCTGCCTGCTGGAGCTGCTCTACGCGTCGGGTCTCCGCGTGTCGGAATTGGTCGGCCTGGACCTCCAGGATCTGCTGGCGGACCAGCGCACCCTCCGCGTGCTGGGCAAGGGGCGCAAGGAACGGCTGGTCCCCTACCACGAGCGGGCCGGGGAGGTCCTGGCGGCCTACCTGGGCCACCGGGGCGCCTTCCTGGTCGAGAAGGCGCTGCCCCAGAGCCCGGCGCTCTTCCTCAATCAGCGGGGGGGGAGGCTCACGCCCACCAGCGTGCGGGCCCTCCTCCGCCAGGCGCTGGAGGCCGCCGCCGTGCGGGCGCGGGTGAGCCCCCACGCCCTGCGGCACAGCTTCGCGACCCATCTCCTCAACCGCGGGATGGACCTCCGCGCCATCCAGGAACTGCTGGGTCATGCCAGCCTCAGCACCACCCAGCGGTACACGCACCTGGGCCTCGACGAGCTGGCCCGGACCTACGAGAAGGCCCACCCCCGCGCCAAGGGGTAGAGTGGATGGGTCCATCCGTGAAGGGAGCACCCATGGAAACCGTCCCCCCGATCCCGGCCCCGGTCCTCGTTCCAGTGAAGGAGGCCGCCGGTCCCTTTCCGGTGCGGCGGATCTACTGTGTCGGCCGCAACTATGCGGATCACGCCCTCGAGATGGGCGGGGATCCCCGCCGCGAACCGCCCTTCTTCTTCGGCAAGCCGCGGGATGCCGCGGTGCCGGGCGGGGGCACCCTCGACTATCCCCCCGCGACGTCGAACCTCCACCACGAGGTGGAGCTGGTGGTGGCCCTGAGGCGCGGTGGGAGCGCGATCCCGATTGAATCTGCCCTCGACTGCGTGTTCGGCTACGCCGTGGGGATCGACCTGACCCGGCGGGACCTCCAGGCCCGTGCCAAGGAGAAGGGCCAGCCCTGGGAGATGGCCAAGGGCTTCGACCAGTCCGCGCCCGTTTCCCCCATCGTGCCCGCCAGCCGATCCGGCCACCTGGGGGCCGGCGCCATCTGGCTCAGCGTGAACGGCGAGATGCGGCAGAAGGGGGACCTGTCCCAGATGATCTGGAGCGTGGCGGAGATCATCGCCCACCTCTCCACCTTCGTGGCCCTCGCGCCCGGGGACCTCATCTTCACGGGCACGCCGGCGGGCGTGGGCGTCCTTGTGAAGGGCGACCGCGTGCGTTGCGGCATCGACGGGCTCGGCGAGCTGGAGATCGCGCTGGCCTGACTCAGTTCCCGCTGCCGCTCTTGAACTGGGCGATGATGTCCTCGACGCTGTCCTTCCGGCTGTCGGCTTCGAGGCTGGTGTCGAAGATGCGGTCCTGGGTGGCCACATGCCGGTCGCCGAACCCCTGTTCGGCCAGGGCGCCGCTGTGGATGTTGAAGATGACGAGCAGACGGGTGAGGCCGGCCTGGAACTGCTTGAGGAGGAGGACCACCTTCTCGATCTTCTGGCGCGTGATGTCCTGGAACTGGAGGATGTTCAGGATCTCGAAGGCCTCGTCGCCCACCTGGAGGAGTTTGGTCTGGATCGGGGTGAGGTCGGGTGGGGGGGCCGCGGCTTCCATCTGGTGGGCGAACAGGAACTCGAGCACCTCCTGGGCCAGGGCGGTGCTGTCCTCTCCGGCGGAGGCGCGGTCGAGGAAGCCCGTGATGGCCTTGTGCAGGGATTCCTGGCTTTCCTGGTGCTTCTTCATCTGGCCGTCGCAGGCGGCGAACGCCTTGGAGGCGTCCTCCCCTGCGGCCATGAGGGAATCCAGGCGGTTCATGACGTTCTGGGTGGCCTCCTCCGTGTCGCTGGTGATGGCATCCAGCTGGGCGGCGAGTTCGGGCACCTGAGTGCTCTGGTGCTTCACGGAGGCGTCGAGCTGCTGCAGGTTCAGGAGGGTCTGGTTCAGGCTTGTCACCAGGGCGCCGAGCTCGCCCTTGGCCTCGATGTCGATCTTCTGGTACACCCGGCCGTTGGCCATGTCCTGGGCGGCCTGGGCCAGCCGGTGGATGCTGGCTTCCGCGTCCCCCTGGAGCTCCCTGCGGACTTCCTGGATCAGGTCCTGGATGCTGTCCAGCCGGCGATCGAGCTGTTCCCGGCGCTCCTTGAACTCCCGGACCATGCCGTCCTGCGGGGAGACATCCGCCGGGGCCTGGAGGGAGCCTTCTTCAGGAACTTCGGACATGGGACCTCCCAGAATCGTCTCAGGGCGCGGGGCGCACCTTGACATGGCTCCCTTCGGCCAGGTTCCAGGACTGCATGAGTTCCCGCGGAACCGAGAGCAGATGCTCCGATAGGCCCGACACGAATTCGACCCGCTCCACGGCGGGCCCCTCCGGCCAGATCACGCGGAGGTTCTTCACCCCGTGGGCGTAGGGCCCCAGGGCCGTCCACCAGCCTTCCATGGCCTTGGGGAGCTCGAGGCGGTCCCCCTTCTTGAACAGGCCGGTCTTCATGGCCACGACGGTCACGTGGGCGTCCGGCTCGAGCACGTCCAGCCGCCCGGCGTCCTTGAGGATGCCCGCGGCCTGGAGTACGGCCACGTCGTTCTGGCCCGAGGCCTTCATGACGTCCTGGAAGTCCCTGTAGCCGTCGAAGAAGGGCAGGATGCGCCGCTCCTCGGCGAAGATCTTGAGCCCCTCGGTGAGCCGGGAAAGGGGCAGGGTGGGCCAGGGTACGGCCGTGAGACGCGGGAACAGCGTGTGGAGACGCTTGCGGCTGTCGCTGAGCCGGGCGGAGTCCATGAGCAGATCGGGGACCGTGCGGCGGATGGTGGCGGGCATCTGCACCTGCGTCGAGAGGAATTCGAACTGGCCCGAGACCCATTCGAGGATCTCGAAGGCGGCCAATTCACCGCGCTGGGTCAGGGTCTCCGCGTGGATGATCTCGCCCTTGGAGAAATAAAGCACACCGCTGACCTTGCCGGAACTGACCTGCAGCATGCCGGTCTTCCGGTTGACATGAAGGAGCTGGGCCACGTCCGTGAGGGAAATGCTCTCCAGGGTCCCCTTCAGATTGCTCATGGGCGGGCCCGGGCGAGGGCGGCCCGCATCTCGGCCACGGCAGGCCCCAGGCCGATCAGCACTGCGCGGCCGATGATGCTGTGGCCGATGTTGAGCTCCTCCACCTCCTGGATGGCGGCCACCGGCTCCACGTTCTGGAGCGTGAGTCCGTGGCCCGCAAGGACCCGGAGCCCGAGACGGCTGGCCATCCGCGCCGCGTCGCGCAGGCGGCCCAGCTCGAGGGAAGGATCCGAGCCCATGGGCAGATCGCTGTAGAGGCCCGTGTTGAGTTCCACGGCATCGGCCTCCAGCTTGGCGGCCATCTTGACCTGGTCCATCACAGGATCCAGGAAGAGGCTCGCCCGGATGCCGGCGCTGTGCAGCTCGCGGAGGACGGTGCGGAGCATGCCCTGGAGGAAGATGGCGTCCAGGCCGCCCTGGGTGGTGAGCTCCTCCCGGCTCTCGGGCACGAGGGTCACCCAGGCGGGTTTCATGGGGACGACCGCTGTCATGGCCTCAGCCGTGGCGGCGCACTCCACGTTCAGCGGGACTGCCAGGACCTCCTTCAGCACGCGGAGATCGCGTTCCTGGATGTGCCTCCGATCCCCCCGCAGGTGGACCGTGATGCCTTCCGCGCCCGCGCTCTGGGCCAGGAGGGCCGCCGCCACCGGCTCCGGCTCATGGCCGCCGCGGGCCTGGCGGAGGGTGGCCACGTGATCGATGTTGACGCCGAGCCTGAGGTCCACGCGCGCTCCGGGTTTCCAGAAAGCTTAGCCGACTTAGACCTTTCCTCCTCAATCGCTTCGGCCGACCGGGTGCGGATCTTGAAGATGAGAGTTGAAACACATTTTTGAGCGTGTCAGATTGAGGGAATGGACGTCCTCCGGACCCAGCCGCCTCTCTTCCTTGCCCACGGCTCCCCCATGCTCGCGCTCGAAGGCGGCGCCTGGGGCGCGCGGCTCACCGCGCTGGCCGCGGGCCTGCGGAGCATCCGCGGGGTGGTGGTGTGCTCCGCCCACTGGGAGACCCCCGATGGCTTCCGCATCACCACCGGAGCGCACCCGCGGACCCTCCACGACTTCGGGGGCTTCCCCGAGGAGCTCTACGGATTGCAGTACCCGGCTCCCGGTGATCCGGCCCTGGCGGCGCGGGTGCAGGACCTCCTGGAGCGGGCGGGGGAGGCGGTCCGGCCCGATCCGGATCGCGGCCTGGACCATGGCGCCTGGGTCCCGCTCCGCTACCTCCTCCCTGAGGCCCAGGTGCCGGTGGTGCAGCTTTCGCTCCCCCGACCCCGGGATCCCCGGCAGCTCTGGACGGCCGGGCAGGCCCTGGCCCCCCTGCGCGAGGAGGGCATCCTGGTCCTCGGCAGCGGTGGACTCGTCCACAACCTCGGCCGCCTGGACTGGAGCGGCGCCTCGGGCCCCCAGCCCTGGGCGGAGGCCTTCGAGGGGTGGCTCCTGGAACGCCTCGCCTCGGACCGTCCCGAGACGGCCATGGATTGGGCGGACGCACCCGGCGCCGCCGAGTCCGTTCCAAGCACCGAGCACCTGGATCCCCTCTGGCTGGCTCTGGGCGCCGGCGGGGGGGCCGCCGTCCAGACCGTGTTCAAAGGCTGGGAACTCGGCAGCCTGAGCCTGCGCTGCCTGGCCTTCGGCTGATCAGACGGAGGGGATCGTGAACCGGATCTGGTTCCCGGCCTCATTGAACGTCATGCCCTTCGACAGGGCGCGGATCAGCAGCAGCCCCCGTCCGCTGGGGGCGGTGGATGCTCCGGCGACCTCTGGGTCCCAGGCGCGCCAATCGAATCCCGGGCCGGTGTCCTCCACCTCGATCACGACCTCCTGGATGGGGCCGCTGGGACGCGTCCGCAACCCGATCGAGAGGCGGACCGAACCCTTCTGGAGCCCCGCCAAATGCAGCCTGCGGAGGGCTTCGTAGGCTTCGAAGCCCTGGCGTTTCAGGTCCGGGTCCAGGCCCAGCAGCCCATGATCCACGGCGTTGGCCAGCGCCTCCGTGAGGGCCAGGGCGAGGATCTGACCTTCCCGGGCGCCGAGTCCCCGGTCGGACAGCAGCCGGATCACGTCCGGGAGCAGGTCACGGGCGGCATGATGTCGGGGCTGGAAGGTCAGATCCAGGCGGAAACCCTCGTCCAGTTCAGACGGGACGAAGCCCAGTGTCCTCCCGGGCGGCTCTATCCTGGCACAGAGCAGGGGGGGGACTTCCCACAGAGCCCAGCTCAGGTCGTCGCGCTGCCCATGCTTTCCGGCAATCCTCGTCAGAGTCTCCTGGATGGTGCTTCGGTGCGTCGCCAGGGGGACGGTTTCGAGTCCCTTGAGCAGCCACCCATCCGGGTCTGCGGTTCCCAGCAGGTCGAGTACGCCGTCCGTGCAGGCGAGCAGGCGGGCTCCTGGAGCCACGGCCACGGTCTCGATCACGGGCTCCTCCCCGGCCAGGATGCCCGCCGGCAGGTTCCTGCTCATGAACCGCCGCCGCCCCTCATCCGGTGTGCAGAGGATCGCATCCGGAAGGCCGGCGTTGAGCACGGAAAGGGTGCCGTTCCTGAGGTCCAGCCGGATCAGCAGTAGGCAGAGGAACCGGCCCACAGGCATGAGCTGGTGGATCCGCTGGTTGATCTCCCGGTACATGGTCTCAAGGGGTACGTCCCGGGCCACCATGCTCAGGAAGGCCTGGATGGCGGGTAGCGTCGAGATGCCGGCCGTCAGTCCGTGCCCCGTGGCGTCGCAGAGCAGGCCGAAGTGGAGCCCCGCCGGCCCTTCCTGGTAGGTGCAGGCGTCCCCGTTGATCCTGGCCACCTGGAGGGTCTCCATGTGGAATTGGGGCGGAAGGGCGGTGAGGCCCGGCTCCACCAGTCGCTGGAGGACATGCCTGGCCACCGCCAGTTCCTCATCGCTTCGGGCCTGGGCCTTGATCAGGGTGGCGCGCTTATCCTCCAGCCTGGCGAGGAGTCCATTGAAGGCGTCCACCAGTAGGCCCGTTTCATCATTCGCTTTCCGGAGGTGGACACGCTGCCCGGGATCTTTGCTGGCCGCACCTTCGACCTGGCGCGTGAGATCCTCCAGATTCTCCGTAAGCCGGTGGGAGAGGGCCCAGGTCAGCAGCAGGGCCAGTGGTACAGCGGCGGCCACGGCCCATTGGAGGTAGCGCCTGAAACGATGCGCGATCAACCCGGCTTCGGACTGGGGGAGGGTGGCGGCCAGGACCCAGGGTACGGATTGGAGGCGCCTTACCGAGATCTGTGTGGGATTCCCCCCGATCCCGGGACCTTCGCCTGCGCCTTCCGTTCCTGCCTGGAGTAGGAGGCCCCATCGTCGGGGGTCTGTGCGTTCAAGGAGGCGGCTCCGGTCTTCATGCAGCAGAATCCGTCCGTTCGCATCGAGGAGGGTGAGGCGGCTCGCGTCTGCCATCTGCTGGCTGGACAGGGTGCCAAGGAAATCATCATGGAGCAGATCAATGACTCCGATGACAAACAGCTGTATCCGACCCTCCTCATCGCGGACTGGGGCGGCCATCAGGACCGAGGGATTTCCGCTGGTCGCCGAGCGGTAGGGCTCAGAGATGCCAGGTTTTCCGGTGCCCGCCAGTCCCTTGATGAAGGTGGTTTGGCCGTCGGGGAGCCTGGTCCCGGGTCTGCCGGCGAGGAGCTGCCCATCAGGGCCGACCAGATAGGTCCCGTCCTCGAACATCGACCGGATCACGCGCCTGTCTTCCAGCCATCTCAGGGCCGCGGGCCCACCCGCCTCCAGCCCGCGGGGACAGCCTCGGGCTTCGGCCTCGAGGCTGCCGAGGTAGGTGGAGATCTTTCCATCCATGGCAGAGGCCACCATCCTGGTGAGACCCGCCTGCTGGGATTGGATGAGGTGGCCAGTCATGCGGTTGAAATACCGCGCCACGGCCCAGCCCCCCACGGCCAGGGCTAAGGCCAGGGTGGCTCCGAAGGTCAGGAAGATCCGGAGTTGGATGGAGGCGAACCGGGTCCCCATGGGAAGACCCCAGGGGCGTTCCTTCGCGGCCATGACTCAGCTTTCCCGGATGTCGAAGAGTTTCCCGAACTGGACGACCTTGAGGATGCCCGCGACGGGAAGTGAGGGCCGGCGCAGGGCGACTTTCAGGCCCTTGGCAGCGGCCTTCTCCCGCAGGAGAAGCAGCATGCCGAGGGCTGCCGAGTCCATGTAGGCCACTCCTGAGAGATCGAGGATGATGGCGGGGAAACCTCCAGCTTCGAGCAAGAGGGCCGTGGCATCCCTGAAGGTCGCATGGCCGTCGAAGGTGAAGGTCCCCTCCAGATGGAGGAGCCCGGGCTGGGGGTCGTTTCGGATGGCGAAGGTCATGGGGGATCCCGGAATCAGGTTTCGGAGCACCACTCGTGGATGCGGCGGGGCATCGCGCCTAGCGGGGCCTGATGGGCCACGGCCCCCAGGCTCCAGGCCACCCGCGGCATGCCGTACACCACGGAGGTGGCCGCGTCCTGGCCAAGGGTGAGCGCCCCGGCCTGGCGCAGGCGGAGGAGACCCTGGGCCCCGTCGTCCCCCATGCCCGTGAGGATGATGCCGAGGGCCTTCCGACCACAGGCAGAGGCCACGGAATCGAAGAGTACCGTGGCGGAGGGGCGGTGCCTGGACACGGGTTCGCTGTCGAGCAGGCGGGCCACCAGGCCGGCCGGTCGGCGTTCCACCTGGAAGTGGCGGGCGCTGGGAGCCAGGTAGATGGTCCCGCGCTGGAGCGGCTCGCCCTGCGCGACCACTTTCACGGTGGGTTGGCAGATGCGGTCCAGCCGCGCGGCGAAGGCCTCGGTGAATCCCGGGAGCATGTGTTGGACTACGGCGATGGGGGGCAGGCCGGCCGGGAGGGCCTGGAAGATCTCGCGGAGTGCCTCGGTGCCTCCGGTGCTCGATCCGATGGCCACGAGCTGGCGTCCCGCGGCTGGTCGGGGGGCCCGTGGCGGGGTGGTGGCCTGAACCACGGGAGCGCCCTCGGCCGGGGCCTGAAGGTGGGCCTGGGCCGCGGCGTAGACGGTTTCCGCGATCTCCGCGGCCATGGCCTCCAGGCCCTGGACTGGGTCCATCTCGGGTTTGCCGATGACGTCCACTGCCCCCAGGGCGAGGGCATCCAGGGCCGTGGCAGTGCCTTTGGCCGTGAGGCTGGAGACCATCACCACCGGCATGGGGTGGGCCTTCCGGAGCTTGGCCAGGAAGGTGAGGCCGTCCATGCGGGGCATCTCCACGTCCAGGGTGAGGACGTCGGGAGCCAGGGCCTTGATCTTCTCCCGCGCATCGTAGGGATCCGTGGCCGTCCCCACCACCTCGAGTCCGGGATGGCGCGAGAGGATGAGGCTGAGTACCTGGCGGATGAGGGCACTGTCATCCACCACGAGGACCCGCTTCCGGATGCCGCCGCTCATGTGAACAGCTCCACATCGCCGCCGAGGCGGTTCTGGGCGACCTCCCAGAGGTAGGCGGACTCGCGTTCGAGCACGGTGGTGTTGTGGACCCGGGTCAGGCGCTTCACAAGGACCTGTCCGGTGTGGGGGAAGAAGTACACCTTCCGGGCGCAGGGGCCCCCCAGATCCTCGCTCCAGACGGGGATGGCCTCCTGCTGCAGGAAGGTCCGGACAAAGTGGATGTTCTGGCCTCCCACATCCGAGAGGCCCTCCATCACCTTGCCACCCCCGAACACCTTGGCCACCAGCCGCTCCCGGTCCGCGCCGTGGTGCATGAGGTCGTTGATCAGGTATTCCATGGCCGCCGCCCCGTAGCGGGCCGCGAAGAAGACATCCTGGCCCTGGTCCATGCGGCTGAGGGGCAGCATGAAGTGGTTCATGCCGCCCACCATGGCGACGGGATCCATGATGCAGGCAGACACGCAGCTTCCCAGCACCGTGACGATGACCTCATCCTTGGCCGTGGCGTAGAACTCGCCGGGGAGGATCTTCATGGCCTGGCGCTGGAAGTGCCGGTCGAAGTATTTGGAGGCCTTTCCTTTGGCCAGGGCCGGCGACCAGGATGGCTGGCCGGGTTCAGCAAGCGGCCTGCGGGCGGAGATCATGGCTTCCCTCCCCGCTTCCGGTAGATCGTCTGCCCCAGGGTCTCGAAGCCGAGGGTCGGATCCAGCAGGGATTCGGAATGGCCCACGAACAACAGGCCGCGGGGCACCATGGCCTCCTGGAAGCGCAGCAGCAAGCGGCGCTGGGTCGGCTTGTCGAAGTAGATCATCACGTTGCGGCAGAAGATGGCGTGGAAGGGCGCGCCCTCCAGCGGCCAGTCCTGGTCCAGCAGGTTGAGCCTGGCGAAGCGGATGGGACCGCGGATCTCCGGGCGCAGGCGGACCAGCCCCTCGTGGGCCCCGGTCCCGCGCAGGAAGGCGAACTTCCGCCATGCTTCGTCCAATCCCTCCACCCGGGCCATGGGGTAGACCCCCCGGGCCGCCGTCTCCAGGACGGAGGTGTCCAGATCCGTGGCGAGGATCTCGAACGGCTGGGTGGGACCGAAGGCCCGGAGCAGGGTCATGGCCAGGGTGTAGGGTTCCTCCCCGGTGGAGCAGCCGGCGCTCCAGATGCGGATGGGGCGGGGCCGAGGGCCGTCCGCCCCCAGGAGTTCCACCAGGCGCGGGAAGTGGTGGGATTCCCGGAAGAAGCTGGTGAGGTTGGTGGTGAGGGCATTGATGAAGTGCACCCATTCGTCCGATTCCGGGTCCTCGAGCACCTCCAGGTAGGCCTCGTACGTGTCGAGGTGGAGGGTCCGGAGGCGCTTGGCCAGCCGGGATTGGACCATGGTGAGCTTGTGGGGGGAGAGCGCGATGCCCGAATGCTCGTGGAGGAGCGAGCGGAGGGTCTGGAACGTGGCCGGGGTGAGCGGCTCCCGGTCCGGGAGCAGGTCGGCCCGGAGGCTCGATGTCCGGGCCAACCCCTTCATGCCCGGGCCAGGGCTGCCCCCGCCTCGAGGCGGAGGATGCCCGGGACATCGAGGATCAGGGCCACGCGGCCATCCCCGAGGATGGTTGCGCCGGAGATGCCTTCCACCCGGCGGTAGTGGGTCTCCAGGCTCTTGATGACGACCTGCTGCTGGCCCAGCAGCTCGTCCACGGACATGGCGGCGCGACGGCCTTCGGCCTCCACCAGCACGAGCAGGGGCCGGGCGCGGGCACCCTCGTCCGAGTCGCCCCCCAGTTCCAGCAGGCGCTTCAGGCGAATGACCGGGATGAATTCGCCCCGGAGGTTGATCACCTCCCGGTCCCCCTTCACGGTCCGGACGTCGTCGGGCAGGCACTGGAAGCTCTCCAGCACCGAGGCGAGGGGGAAGACGAAGGTCTCATCCGCCACCCTCACGGTGAGGCCATCCAGGATGGCCAGCGTGAGCGGCAGGATCAGGCGGAAGGTGGAGCCCCGGCCGGGTTGGCTGTCCACCTCGATGCGTCCGCCGAGGGTCCGGATGTTCTGCCGGACGACATCCATGCCGACCCCGCGGCCGGAGACATCCGAAACCTGCTCGGCCGTGGAGAATCCGGGTTCGAAGATGAGGAGGTTGAGCTCTTCGTCGCTGGGCCGGGTTTCCGGGGGCACGAGGCCCCGCTCGACCGCCTTCCGGAGAATCCGTTCGGGATCGAGGCCGCGGCCGTCGTCCCTCACCTCGATGTGGATGTGACCACCGCGGCTGTAGGCCCGGAGCGCGATGGTCCCGGTGACCGGCTTGCCGGTCCGGGCCCGCTCCTCCCGCGTCTCGATGCCGTGATCCACCGCGTTGCGGACGAGGTGGGTCATGGGGTCCACGAGCATCTCGATGAAGGTCTTGTCCAGTTCCGTGGCCTGCCCCTCAAGGGTCAGCTCCAGGTCCTTCCCGAGCTGCTTGCCGAGTTCATGGATCATGCGGGGGAAGCGCGAGAAGACCATCTCCACGGGCACCATGCGGATACCCATCACCCGCTCCTGCAACTCCCGGGTCTGCCGGTCCAGCTGCAGCAGGGCACTGGCCAGGGGTTCCTCGCCTGTGCTGGCGAGGGCCTGCTGGGCCGCCTGGGCCAGCATGGCCTGGGTGATGACGAGTTCACCGACGAGGTTCACAAGCCGGTCGATCTTCTCGGTGGAGACGCGCAGGGTGGCGGCATCCGTCTGGGACCGCTTTTTCTGCTGCTGGTCCAGGGCCCGGCTCACGGCCTCCGGCTTGACCTTTCCCGACTCCACCAGCAGCTCCCCGAGGGGTTTCTGCTGGGCCAGGGCCTCCCGGACATCGGCCGGGCTGACGCCCGCCACCGCCTCGAGGATCTCCCCGAGGGGGGGCACCTGGTCCGTGGGCGTGAGCGGTGCGATCCGGAGATTGTCCCCTTCGGCGACGAATTCGAAGATCTCCTCCACCTCCGTCCGGCAGGCTGCCGTCTCCAGGCGGAGATCCCAGGCCAGGTGGCAGTCTTCCGGATCAAGATCCCCCATTCCGGGCAGGTGGGATGTGTCCAGCCACGTCTGGAGGCTTCCAAGCTTTCCAAGGTCCCGGAAGATGCGCTCCAGGTTCACACCCCGGCGGAAGGCATCACGCGGGGCATCGAACCTTATCGAGAAGCCGGTCGCGGTGGAAGGGGAGGCGGCCGGCATTGAGGGCGCCGATGGAGTCGGGACCACCGCCCCGAATTCCTGGTTCCGGATCCGCTCCACCAGCAGATCCTGGGCCTGCTGATCCTTGGGGGGCAGGGGCTCACCCTGGCGGGCGTTGTGGAGGTGGCTACGGATCAGGTCCACGCCCTGGAGCAGCTGTTCCCGCAACTCGGACGTCATGGGTCGCACCCCCTGGCGGACCGGGTCCATCACGCTTTCCAGCTGGTGGGTGAATGCCGCGATGGCTGGGAAGCCGAAGGTGCCGGCATTGCCCTTGATGGAATGGGCTGCCCGGAAGATGGTGTGCAGGTCCTCGGTCTCTACAGCGCTGATGTCCAAGGCGAGGAGGGTGGCCTCCATGCCGTCGGCCAGCTCGGTGGCCTCCTCGAAGAAGGCGTTTCGGAATTGCTCCATGGGATCGGACATGGTGGACCTCAAAGGACCTTGTTCACGACTTCCAGGAGTTTTTCCGGACTGAAGGGCTTGACGATCCAGCCGGTAGCGCCGGCGTCCTTGCCCTTCTGCTTCATGTCGATGCCGGATTCGGTCGTCAACACGAGGATGGGCGTGAACCGGAATTCCGGAAGCGCCCGGAGCTCCTTGACGAGAGTGATTCCGTCCATCCTGGGCATGTTCACATCCGTGATGACGAGGGACAATTTCTGGCCTTTGGCCCGGTCCAGAGCCTCTACGCCGTCCCCGGCCTCCAGGATTTCGAAGCCCGCCTCTTTCAGTGTGAAGACGATCATCTGTCGCATGGTGCTGGAGTCGTCGACTGTGAGAATGCATTTGCCCATGAGCTGCTCCAGCTAGAAAAGGTCCACATCCCCGGCGGCCAGGGATTCACGTTTGACAGCCTTGAAGCGGACCTGGGCGGCCTCCACCTCATCGAGGGTTCCGCAGAGGTTTTGCAGGAGCTGGCTGGCGTCCTCTCCATTCTCCAGGCCGGTTCGCAAAGCCCGCCAGGCGCTGGCCTGCTCTTGCAGGTTGCCCAGTTCCTGCATGCAGGCCTGCAGGGTCTGATGGACCAGATCCTCGAACTGGAGGCTGCGCACCACGTGCCCCACCTGCTCGCTGATCAGTCGGGCGTTGACCTCCATCTCAGCGACGAGTTCCTTCACCTTGCGAGTGCTCCCGTCCAGCGCCCCGATCAGCGACTCGGACTCGCCTCGGGACTGGATCGCCAGGTTGAGATCCTTGCTTGCGATGGCCTGGACCTGGGTATCCGTGCGGAGGAGGGCCTGGCGGGTCCCTTCGATCTGCTGCTGGATGTTGGTGCTCAGGGCCGTGCTCCGGTCCGCGAGCTTCGAGACCTCTGCGGCCACGATGGCGAAACCCGCTCCGAACTTCCGGGCGTGGGCTGCCTCGATGCTGGCATTGAGGGCCAGCAGGTGGGTCTGGCCGGCAATATCGCCAAGTTCTCCCAGCATGGATTCCATGCGGTCGGACCGGATCCGTATGTCCTCGACCTCCTCCACAAGCTTCATGGAGGATTTGGAGATCTCCAGCATGTTGTTCACGAAGGCGTCGAGGGTGCCCACGATGGTGGCGGAGAGGGTCGCCGTTGCCTCCGTGGAGTCGATGCCCAGACCGGTGATCTGCATGGCCTGCTGGACGGAGAGGGCCAGACGGTGCTGGGCCTTCACCCGATCATCGAGGGTTCTCAGGGCCTGTTGGAGCGTGGTGGCGGCCTCCTGGACCAGCCCATCCACTTGGACCAGTTCCGTGTGCAGGAAGGCCACCTGTCCCTCGAGCATGGTGGATTCCTGGGCGGCAGCCCGGGCGAGGAGCGGGCGGAGCGCCTCCTGAGAGTGCCTGGGCATCGCGGCGGCCTCAAGATCGGGGCCCCGTCCGAACCACCGGTTCATGGGCGGCCCTCCACCGCGGGCGCCAGGCCCATGGGGCGGAAGCGGTCGGCCCACTCGGGCTTGACACCAATCAGGACCAGGCTATTTCCTCGAGCCGCGAGATGGTGATCGAGGACAAGCAGGAGCTGAAGTCCAGACAGATCCAGGTCACCGATGGAGGAGATGTCCAGGGCGACAGGACCCTCACAGGAGGCCAGGTGAGCCTGCAGGCGCTCCCACTGGGCCTGGATGCTGAATACGTCCAGGTCGCCCTGCAGGGTGAGCACACCTGGGGAGGGGGGGGGCTTCCTGGCCATGACGGTCAGGCCGTGGCGGAGTCGATGGAGCTCAGCTCCCCATCCGAAAGGAGGCGATCCAGGTCCAACAGGATCAGCATGGCGCTGTCCCCTTGGAGTTCGGATCCGGGTGCGCCGGGCTGCGAGGCCAGGCCCGCGATGAACTCCCGTCCCAGCTGGGTTTGGGCCCCCAGTTCTGGAGGTGCCTTGATGGCAGATGGATCCAGGTCCACCACATCCGACACCGCATCCACGCGGATGCCGATCGTCCGGCCCTGCACCTCCACGATGACGATGACCGGCCGGGTGTCCTCGGGCGCGGATCCAAGGGAGAACCGCTGCCGCAACTCCAAAATGGGCACGATGGCCCCCCGGAGGTTGATGACCCCGGGCATGTATGGCGGAGCCTTGGGAATGCGGGTGATGACCGCTTCTGCCTGGATCTCCCGCACCTTGAGGATGGGAATCCCGTAGGCTTCGCCCGCGAGGGCGAAACAGAGGACCTGATGCATGCTCTGGGTGCTGGTCTGGGGACTGGCCATCTCATCCTCCTCCTGGGATCGTCGGGGCGCGGGGCGGGATCTAGAAGGCTTCCCACTGGCCGTCGTCATCATCCTTCGGGGTGGGGACGGGCTGCTTGGCCGCGGCCAGTTCCGGCCGGGCCGCAGGGCGCTTCAAGGCGGCGATGTGCCCTGCCTTCTTCGGGGCGGGGGAGGCGTGAACCGTGGTCTGGGACGCGGGACGCGCGGACCTAGGCTGGGCCCGGCGGACTTCCACCCCGGTCTTGAACCGGGCCACGATCTCGGTCAGGGCATGGGCCTGGGCATCCAGGGATTCGGCGGCCGCCGCAGCCTCCTCCACCAGGGCGGCATTCTGCTGGGTGACCTCGTCCATCTGGACCACGGCCTTGTTGATCTCGTTCAGGCCGGTGCTCTGCTCCTGGGTGGCCCCCGCGATCTCGCCTACCAGGCTGGTCACCCGCTGGACATTGGACACCACTTCCTGAATCGTCTCCCCGGCGTGGGCCGCAACCTTGGTGCCGTCCTGGGACTTGCCCACGCTTTCCCGGATGAGGATCTTGATCTCCTTGGCGGCATCGGCGCTTCGCTTGGCCAGGTTGCGGACCTCGGCGGCGACCACGGCGAAGCCCCGGCCCTGCTCCCCGGCCCGCGCCGCCTCCACGGCGGCGTTCAGGGCCAGCAGGTTGGTCTGGAAGGCGATCTCGTCCACCACGCCGATGATCTCGTTGATCTTGGCGGAGGACTGGTTGATGGCCTCCATGGCGGAGATGACCTGGGTGACGGCCTCACCGCCCTCCTGGGCCACCTTGCGGGCCTTGCCGGCCTCCTGGTTGGCCGACCGCGCGTTGTCGGCAGTCTGGTTCACGTTGGAGGTGATCTGCTCCATGCTGCTGGCGGTCTCCTCGAGGCTAGCCGCCTGCTCCTCCGTTCGCCGGCTCAGATCCTGGTTGCCCGTGGAGATCTCCCCGGAGGCGGTGGAGATGGCCTGGGCGCTTTCCTGGATCTGGAGGACCATCTCCCGCAGCCCTTCGTTGGTTTCGTTGAGGATGCGGCCAAGTTCGCCCAGTTCGTCCTTAGAGTGGATCTCCACCCGCTGGGTGAGGTCCCCCTGGGCGACGGTCTGGATCACCTCGCCCACGGCGGCCAGGGGATGGGTAATGCTCCGGGTTGTGAAGTAGGCCATCACGGCCCCGAGGATCAGGGCCAGGATGGTTCCCGCCACCATGAACGTCACCGCGGATTTGTAGGCGGCAGTGGCCTCGGCATATTTCTCATCCATCTTCCCGTTGAAGAACTTCACGGCCTTGTTGATGGAATCCTGCCACGCGGAGACGGAGCCTCGGGCCTCGCCCATCATGACCTTGACGGCCTCCTGGTTCTTCCCGGCCAGGGCCAGTTCCGTCACCTGGTTGTTGGCGGCACGCGCCTTGACCTTGGCTGCATCGATTCCGGCGCAGATGTCTTTCCCCTGCTGCGACCAGTTGCTGGCCTCCAGTTTCTTGGCCACCTCGTCATAGGTTTCGCGGGCCTTGGCGATGGCCTCCACATTGGCCCGCTTGTCGGCCTGGTTGTCCATGAGCAGGATGGTGCGGAGGAGCCTGGAGACGGACTGGACCTGGTCTGACATGTCCCGGGCCATATGGGCCTGGGCGTTGTAGTGCGTGACGATCTGCTCGGTGTTCGTCTCGATGGCGCCCATCCGGTTCAGACCGATTCCGGCCACCGCGAGGAGCAGGGCCAGGATGGTACCGAAGCCCAGGGCGAGCCGGGTGCCGATCTTCAGATTCGTGAGCATGGATTCCTCCGGTGGGGAGTCGATGGCGTGGGGATCGCGCGGAAACAGGACGTAAGCGTTTTGAAAAAATGGACCCGGACGAGGCGGGGAGACGGATTCCAATCGGGCGAAGACCCACCGGTCTGAAAGACTGCTGACCGCCATGTGATCTTTGTCATAGGAATTAAAAGACTGTTTTAAAAGAATTTGATTAAAACAATATCTATATGTCGCAAAATTTCATGATGCACGGGTTGGGTACCGAATTATGCTCAGCGGCACCCTTGCGCCCCTTTTGCCGGTGCCCCGCTCGAATCCGGAGACCCGAATGCCGTCCTTCCTGATGCCTCCGCGGCTCACCCCGCGGCTTCTGGCCTTCACTACGGCCGTTGCTGCAGGGGCATTGGCGACCCTCGCGGGGATTCTGGGCGGGCCGTTGAACTCCGATGGAACCTCGATGGGACCGCTTTCGGCCGCCCTCGTGCTGCTGGTCTCCGGGGCGGTGCTGCTGTCTCTGGCCGGTGAGACCCGCCCGCGTTTCCGGAAAGGCGGGGTGACCCTGGCCCTCCTCTCAGGCCTGATCTGCCTCGGCTCCCTGGTGTTGGCCATGGTTGGATTTGGTGCCCCGCCCCTTCTGGGCATCCTGCACGGAATGTCGATCCCGGCCGCGGTGGCCTTGCTCGGGGCCTCTCTGGCGATCCTCCTGAGATGGGGCGCCCGGGCGCCGTCCTGGGCGATGCGCCAGGCCGCGGCGGTGTTGGCCCTGGTGCCCCTCGGTTCCGGGCTCATGGGCCTCCTGGGCTTCATGGGCGGCATGCCCCTGCTGTACGGGGCTCAGCGTTTGCCCATGTCCATGCCCGCCGGATCGGGAGCCATGTTGCTGGGGCTGGCGCTGGTAGTCGCGGCCGGCCTCGACACCTGGCCCCTGGCGCTCTTCCAGATGCGCCACCCGGACCATGAATCGCCGGCGGCGCGCTGGTTCGCCCATGGTCCCCTCGGGTTGTTCCTGCTCGTGGGGATCGGGGTCCTCGGCGGCGGATCCATCTACCTTCGAGGCCAGATCCGTTCGGTAAGGGAGGGGGCCCAGCGGGAACTGGCCGCGGTGGGGGACCTGAAGGTCCGTCAGATCGCCCAGTGGTACGAGGAACGGCGAGAAGATGGGGAGCAGATCTTCCGTGGGGGCCTGATCCAGAACCAGCTCGACCGGTTTCTGGCGGGCGGCCCCGGGGCCCCGCCCGAGACCCAGGTGATGGCATGGCTGAAGAGCCTGAGGAACGGGGCCTACCGACGGGTGGTTCTGATGGATGCCCAGGGGCACCAGCGGCTGTCGGTTCCCCCGGGGGCCGAAGCGTCAGGATTCGAACCCGGGCCCGCGGATTCGGCCCGGGTCCAGGAGGCGCTTCGGGCCAGGGATGTTCTCATCCAGGACCTTCACCGTGATTCCGAATCGGGTCCTCCCCATCTATCTGTGTGGGTACCGATCGGGGTCAGTCCCGTGTCCGGCGAACCCGCCAGGGGCATCCTCCTCCTCATGCTGGATCCACAGCAGTTCCTCTATCCCCTGGTGCAGGCCTGGCCTGGCCCCAGCCTCAGCGCTGAGACCCAACTCCTCCGGCGGGAGGGGGACGAGGTGGTCTTCCTCAACGACATGCGCCACCGAACGGGTACCGCCCTCAACCTCCAGATGTCCATGAAAGCCCATGCAGACATGGCCGGCACGATGGCGGCTGAAGGGAGGGTCGGTGACTTCGAGGGGCGGGATTACCGGGGGGTGCCGGTGCTGGCGGTCCTCCGGAAGGTGACCGGCACACCCTGGTTCCTGGTGTCCAAGGTCGACGAGGCAGAAATCTACGGACCCGCCCGGAGGCGGATCTGGGGTGTGGAAGGCGCTCTGCTGGGATTGATGGTCCTGGAGGCGCTCACCATGGGCCTGATCGTGCGCCAGCACGATGCGGACCAGATCCAGGCGCGGATGCTGCTCGAACGCGAGAAGCGGATCCTGTCGGACCGCTACGCCCACCTGATGGAACAGGCCAGTGACATCATCCTGGTCATCGATCCCGAGGGCCGCATCCTGGAAGCCAACGCCCAGGCCGTGATCCAGTATGGCCATCCCCTCGAATCCCTCCGGGGCATGAGCGTGGCGGATCTGCGAGCGCCTGAGTCGAGAACCGGGATATCCGGTCAGTTCTCCCAGGTGATGTCGGGCGCCTCCTTGCGATTCGAGACGTCGCATCAAAGAGCCGATGGGACCATGTTCCCTGTGGAGGTGAGCTCCCGGCGGGTCCAGGTCGGGGAGAAGACCGCCATCCTGAGCTTTGTCCGGGACATCACTGAGCGGAAGGCCCAAGAACGGGAACTTCAACGCATGACCCGGCTCTATGCCGCGCTTAGCCAAGTGAACCAGGCCATTGTCTGGTCGCCGGAGCGCCAAGTGCTGCTCGACAAGATCTGCGAGGTGATGGTGGACTTCGGCCAGTTCTCCATGGCCTGGATCGGCTGGGACGATCCCATCACCCATCGCGTTTATGTGGCCGCCCGGCATGGCGATGAGCGGGGCATGCTGGATCGGATCGTGGTGCGCAGCGACGATTCGTCCGAGGGTCACGGCGCCGTGGGCACGGCCATTCGTGAGGCCTGCCCCTGCGTGATTAATGAGTTTTTGGAGGGTCCGGAATCCGCTCCTTGGCGGGAGGAACTCGCGGCCTCGGGGTTCGCCTCCATCGCCGCCTTCCCCATCCGCCAGGCGGGAGAGGTCCGGGGCGCTCTGGCGGTCTATGCCTCCGAGAAGGACTTCTTCGGCACCCACGAGGCGGCACTCCTCGAGGAGGCCGCCATGGACATCTCCTTCGCCCTGGACCATCTGGCCGGGGAGGAGCGTCGACGCGAGACGGAAGCGGCCCTGCTGGAGAGCGAGCGGTTCCTGCAGGCGGCCCAAGAGGCGGGGGGCATTGGGACCTATATCTGGAACATCCAGGGGGACGGATGGAGGGGCAGCCCCTACCTTGACCGCATCTTCGGGATCGACGAGGCGTATCCGCGGGATCTGGAAGGCTGGGCCAATCTCATCGAGCCCGCTTTCCGCATCCGGATGCGGGATTACGTCGCCGGCATCATCGCGCGCCGGGAGCGGTTCGACCTGGACTACCCCATCATCCGGGTCGCCGACCGCGCCCAGCGCTGGCTCCATGGAACGGGGGAGATCCAGTGGGATGAGCAAGGCCGTCCGCTGGCGCTGACGGGGGTCATCCAGGACGTCACGGACCGGAAGCACGCGGAGGAGGCCCTGCGTGCCTCCGAGGAGAAGTTCTCCAAGACCTTCCATGCCAGTCCGGACAGCGTGAACCTCAACCGGTTCTCCGACGGGGTCTACCTGGATGTCAACGAAGGCTTCACCCGGATCACGGGCTACACGGCCGAAGATGTCCTGGGCCGATCCTCCCTGCCAGGAGAACTCGGGATCTGGGTGAGGGCCGAGGATCGTCTCCGCCTCCAGGAGGGGTTGCGGCGAGAGGGGCACGTGGAGGGCCTGGAGGCCCCCTTCCGGCGGAAGGACGGAAGTGTGCTCACGGGGTTGATGTCCGCGAGCCTCATCGAGATCGATGGGGAGGCCTGCGTGCTCTCCATCACCCGGGACATCACGGAGCTGCGCTCCCAGGCCCGGCAGCTGGAACGGCTGACCCAGATGTACGCCGCCCTGAGCCAGGTGAACCAGGCCATCGTCTGGTCGCCTGACCGGGAGGCCCTGGTGGCCAAAATCTGTGAGGTGATGGTCGAATTCGGGAAGTTCAGCATGGCCTGGATCGGCTGGAACGATCCCGTCACCTGTGAAGTCCAGGTCGCCAGTAGCTATGGGGACCGGATGGGCTATCTGGATGCCGTTCATGTGCGAAGCGACGACACGCCCATGGGTCGGGGACCCACTGGCATCGCCATCCGGGAGGGTCGCCCCTGCGTGCTGAACGATTTCATCGGGGACACCGCGACCAATCCCTGGCATGAGCACGCGGGAAGGGCAGGGTACGCTTCCTCCGCGGCGTTCCCGATCCGCCAGCAGGGCGGGATCTGCGGGGCTTTGATGGTCTATGCCTCGGAGAAGGATTTCTTCGGGCCCCACGAGACGGCCCTCCTGGAGGAGGCGGCCGGGGATGTGTCCTTCGCCCTGGATCACCTGGCCGGAGAGGCGCGGAGAATCGAAGCTGAGGCGGCCCTGCTCCAACAGAAGGACGAATTCGAGAAAATCTTCAATGGCGTGCCCACTCAGATCTGGTACAAGGACACGCAGAACCGGTTCTTACGGGTGAACCACAAGGTCTGCCGGGACTTGGGCATGGCCCGGGAACAGATCGAAGGACACAGCGCGGAGGAGGTGTTCCCCGCCTACGCGGCCCAGTTCTTCAAGGACGACCAGGAAGTCTTCGCCAGCGCTCAGCCGAAGCTGGGAATTCTGGAACGAATTAACAACGCTCATGGCCAGGAACTCTGGATCCGTACGGACAAGGTGCCCGTCCTGGATGTGCAGGGGAAGGTGACGGGTCTGCTGGCCATCGTGGAGGATCTGACGGACCGAAGGGAGGCCGAGGAGGCTCTGCACAAAATCTCGGTGGCGGTGGAACAGAGTCCTCTCTGTGTCGTGATCACGGATCCCTGTGGCGTCATCGAATACGTGAATCCCCGGTTCACCGAGGTGACCGGGTATTCCTTTGCCGAGGCCGTCGGGCATAACCCCCGCATCCTGAAGTCACCCCATACACCGCCTGAGGTCCACCGGCAGATGTGGGAGACCCTATCCCGGGGCGAGATCTGGGTGGGGGAATTCGAAAACATCAAGAAGAATGGTGAGCCCTTCCAGGAACGGGCCACCATCGTTCCCGTCAAGGCCGAGGCGGGTGTGGTGACCAACTACATCGCGCTCAAGGAGGACATCACCTCCCAGAAGCAGACTGAGGCCGAGCGGCGGTCCCTGGAGGCCCAGCTCCACCAGTCCCAGAAGCTGGAGAGCCTCGGCAGCCTTGCGGGAGGTGTGGCCCACGACATGAACAATGTGCTGGGCGCCATCCTGAGCCTGGCTTCGACCCTTCGGGAGAAGGCAGGGCCAACCGACCCATCGGTCAGGTCCCTCGATACGATCATGAATGCCTGCACACGGGGGCGGGGCGTGGTCAAGAGCCTCCTCTACTTCGCGCACAAGGATCTGCAGGAGGAGCGACCCATCGACCTCAACGACCTCGTACGGGAGATGAGCCAGCTTCTGAGCTACACCACCCTCAAGCGAATCCGGCTCGAGATGGATCTGGAGGAAGGGCTCGGGCTGGTTCGAGGTGACGCGGGCGCGATCAGCCACGCACTGATGAACCTGTCGGTGAACGCCTGTGACGCCATGCCGGAAGGTGGCGTCCTCAGAATACAAACCCGGCGCAGTCCGGAGGGCGGCATCCTCCTCCGTGTCCAGGACACGGGAGAAGGTATGCCTCCCGAGGTGCTCGCCAAATGCATGGAACCCTTCTTCACCACCAAACCCCAAGGCAAGGGCACCGGGCTTGGCCTTTCCATGGTCTACGGAACCATGAAGGCCCATGAGGGGCGGCTCGAACTCCATAGCCAGGTGGGAAGGGGCACCGAGACCGTTCTTTTCTTCCCAGCCCTGCGGATCGTCCAGCCCGACCAGGGGGAGGCATTGTCGGAGGTGTCCTCTCCGTTGTCTTCGTCCCGGCTTAGGATCCTGCTGGTGGACGATGACGAATTGATCCGGGAGTCTGTCACCTCTGTCCTCGAAGTGCTCGGGCACGAGTCCAGGTCGGCGTCTGGTGGCCCCGAGGCACTTCAATTACTGGCAGACGGGCTGCCCGTGGACCTGGTCATCCTGGACATGAACATGCCCGGCATGAGCGGCGCCCAGGCCCTGCCGCAGATCCTGGCCCTGCGGCCCGGCCTCACGGTCCTGATGGCCACGGGTTACAGCGACGAGGACATCGCGCCGCTCAGGGTCGGGCGCCCCGAGGTCCACAGCATCCAGAAGCCGTTCAGCATGAGGGAATTGAAGAAGAAACTCGATGATCTCAGAATCGGTCCCAGGCCTGCGTCGGCGTCCTGAATGCCATGGCTCAAGCGCAGCGACGCGCCCACCGAATCCCCTTTTACACGACCTTGGAGCCCCCATGCCTATCGCCATCTGGAGTACCCGGTTCGAGACTGGTATCCCCATCATCGACACCCAGCACAAGACGCTGTTCGATGCAGTGAATAAGCTGGCGGATTCTTTCAAGGCCGGCACCTCGGCGACACAGGCGAAGGAGAGCCTGGATTTCCTCCTCAAATACACGGTGGAGCACTTCCAGACTGAGGAAAAGTTCATGAAGGACCTGGGCTATCCGAAGCTCACCTCCCACATGGCCGAGCATGCCCAGCTGGTGGACAAGGCCAAGGGGCTCCAGGCCCGGATGGCCGAAGGCAAGCCTGTGACCGTCGAGGTGACCACCTTTCTTGCCGATTGGCTGAAGCACCACATCAACGAAGTGGACATGGGCTACGTGGAATTCGCGAAGGCCGCGGCCCGGAAATGACCTGAAGGAGGTTCTCCGTGGCCAGGATCCTGGTGGTGGATGACAGCAAGCTGATGCGGCACATCCTGCGCCATTTCCTCGAAGGCGCGGGCCACGAGGTACGCGAGTGGGCGGAGGTCACGGCCTCCGAGGTGCAGGCCCGGCTCGAGGCGGATGCCCCGGATGCGCTCGTCACGGACTACCAGATGCCGGGCTGCAACGGCCTCACCCTGGCCCGCCTGGCCCGGAAGAGCCGGCCGGCGCTGCCGATCGTCGTCGTCACGGCCCTGCGGGATCCGGCGGTCCTGGAGGCCTTCCGGAAACAGGAGGTCAGCGCCATCCTCCCGAAGCCCCTTCGCGAGGAGGATCTGCTGGAGACCCTCCGCCCCCTGCTTTAATGATGTGGATGTTGTCTTAGGGGATGGCGGCATGGCTTCAAAGGCGCTGGACGGACTGGTGGAGGATGCCCTGAAGGCCTTCCAGGCCTGGAAGGGGGCCTCCCGGCTGGCGCGCCGCCGGCTGCTCCAGGCCTGGCTGGAGCAGCTGGGCCTCGTGAAGGAGGATCTGGCCCGCCTCCTCACGGAAGAGACGGGCAAGCCCATCACCCTGGCGCGGGGCGAAGTGGCGCGGGGCGAGAGCACCCTCCAGGCCACGGTGGAGGCCCTGGGCGCCTTCGGCGAGGAAGCGGTGCCCTACGACCTCATGGCGGGCGCCGATGGCTGCCGGGCGGTGCTCCGCCGATTCCCGCTGGGGCCCGTGCTAGCCATCACCCCCTTCAACTTCCCGGTGAACCTCGCGCTGCACAAGCTGGGACCGGCCCTGGGCGCCGGCTGCAGCGTCCTCTGGAAGCCCTGCCCCCAGGCACCGCGCACCTCCCGGCTGCTGTGGGAGAGCTTCGAGGCGGCCCGCCTCCAGGAGCAGGCCCCGCTCCGCCTGCTCCAGCTGGCGCCCGCGGATCCGGCCGAGGCCCAGCTCCTCGCGCAGGATCCCCGCATCGCCGCCGTGAGCTTCACCGGCTCCGAACGGGTGGGCCACCACCTCGAACGGCTGCTGGCGGGCAAGCGGGTCCTCCTGGAGCTGGGCGGCAACGCGGCCGTGGTGGTGGACGAAGGCGTCGACGCCGGGGCGGTGGCCCGGGCCCTGGCCCCCGCGGCCGTGGCCGGCGCGGGCCAGAGCTGCTCCAAGGCCCAGCGGTTCTACATCCACCGCGGCCTGTGGGAGGCCTTCGTGCCGGCCTTCGTGGCGGCCGTGAAGGCCCTGCCGGTGGGCGATCCCATCGATCCCGCCACGGTGGTGGGCCCCCTCATCGACGAGGCCACCGCCGTGCGGGTGGACGAGGGCCTGGACCGCGCCGTCGCCGCCGGGGCCACGGTGCTGCTGCGGGGGCGGCGCCTGGGCGCCCTGCTGCCGCCGGCCATCCTCACGGACGTGCCGGAGGAGGATCCCTTCGTGTGCGAGGAGGCCTTCTCGCCCATCACCGTGCTCACGCCGGTGGATTCCTTCGAGGCGGGGTTGGACAGCGCGGCCTCCACGCGGTTCGGCCTCCGCGCCAGCGCCTACAGCCGGGATCTCGGGAACCTGCGTCTCGCGGAGCAGCGGCTCCGGGCCGGCGGGGTGCTGCTGAACCTGCCCCCCACCTTCCGCCTGGACGCGGCGCCCTTCGGCGGCGTGGCCGCCAGCGGCAACGGGTTCGAAGGACCCCGCTGGGCCCTGGAGGCCTTCACGGAGGGGCGTCTCATCGTCGAGGGACCGGCCCTGTAAGATTGAAGCCCCTGCCGAGGAGCCGCATGCTGCTGCACCTGCCCTTCACGCCCGGCGACCTGGTCGTGGTCGTGCTGAATGCCCCCCGGGAGCGCCTGTGGGGCCGCCTGCTCGGGTTGGAGGCGGCGGGCATCGCCCTCCGGGGGCTTGACCTGACGCCCTGGGAGGAGGTGCTGACCCTGGTGCGCACGGGAGAGGCGGACCAGGTCGCCCTCGGCACCCGCTTCCTCCCCATGCACCGTGTCGAGGCCCTCTACCTCGACGAACCCAGCTCCGGCGTGCCCAGCCTGGGCCAGATCTTCCTCGACCGAACGGGCCTCGATCCCGCTGCCTTCCTCGGATCCGCCCCCGAAACCCGCTGATGGAGCTCCCATGTCCCACGCCAACCACACCCGATGGATGGAGCGGTTCCGCGACCGTGCCCGGGCGCTGAAGCACCCGATCGTGCTGCCCGAGGGCCGGGACGACCGCACGCTCCAGGCGGCCCGCCTCCTCATCGACCAGGGCCTCTGCCGCCTGACGGTCCTGGGCGATCCGGCCGACATGGCCCGCCGGGCGCAGACCCTGGGCTTCACCCTGGACGGCATGGACCTCGTGGACCCCGCCGCCAGCCCCCTGCGTGGGGAGTTCGCGGGGGTCTTCTTCGAGCGCCGGAAGGCCAAGGGTGTCAGCGAAGCCCAGGCCCTGGAGGCCGCCGGGAACCCGCTGTGGTTCGGCGCGCTCATGGTGCAGACCGGCCAGGCCCACGGCATGGTGGCCGGGGCCCTCAACACCACCGCCGAGACCGTGCGGGCCTGCCTCCAGTGCATCGGCGCCGCCCCGGGGATCAAGACCGTCTCCAGCTTCTTCCTGATGATCCATCCCCACGGGGGCTTCGGCGAGCAGGGCGCCATGATCTTCGCGGACTGCGGCGTGGTGCCGGATCCCGACCCGGAGCAGCTGGCGGACATCGCCCTGGCCGCCGCGGGGAATGCCCGCCGCCTGCTGGACGTGGAGCCCCGGGTGGCCATGCTCAGCTTCTCCACCCGCGGGTCCGCCGAGCACCCCCGCGTGGACAAGGTGAGGCAGGCCCTGGCGATCTTGAAGCAGAAGGCCCCGGACCTGGCCGTCGACGGCGAGCTGCAGGCGGACGCGGCCCTCGTTCCCTCCGTGGGTTCACGCAAGGCGCCCGACTCCGCCGTGGCCGGCCGGGCGAACGTCCTGGTCTTCCCCGATCTCGACGCCGGCAACATCGCCTACAAGCTCACCGAGCGGCTGGGCGGCGCCACGGCCCTGGGCCCGCTGCTCCAGGGCATGGCGCGGCCCGCCAACGATCTCAGCCGCGGCTGCAGCGCCCAGGACATCGCCGACGTGGCGGTGCTGACGGCCCTCCAGTGAAGGCCCTCGCCCTCTTCATCTCGGGCACCGGGGGCAACGCCATGAACCTGCTGGCTGCCTGCCGGGAGGGTCGCGTGCCCGCCCGGCCGGTGCTGGGCCTGGCCTCCTCGGCCAAGGCCAGGGGCATCCCGCGCCTGGAGGCCGAGGGCTTGCCCGTGGCCGTGGTGGCCCGAAAGGATTTCGGTTCCGACGAGGCCTTCTCAGAGGCCTGCTACGCCGCCGCGGAGGCCGCCGGGGCGGACCTCATCTGCCTCTGCGGCTGGCTGAAGAAGCTCACAGTGCCGCGGCGCTGGGAGGGGCGGATCCTCAACATCCACCCGGGCCTGCTGCCGCGCTTCGGCGGGCCGGGCATGTACGGCATGCACGTCCACCGGGCAGTGCTGGCGGCGGGGGAGGTGGAAGCCGGCGCCACGGTCCATCTGGTGGACGCCGAGTACGACCACGGCCGCATCCTGGCCCAGTCGCGGGTGCCGATCCTGCCGGGGGACACGCCCGAGGACTTGCAGAAGCGGGTCTACGCCTCGGAGATGGAACTCTACCCCCGGGCCCTGGCGGAATTTCTCCGGAGCGGCACCGGCGGTTGATCCCGGTCCTACACTGCTAGCCATGATCCCCCTGCTGACCGCCGACGAGATGAGGGCCACGGAGCGCCAGGCCATCGACACCTGGGGCATCCCCTCGCTGGTGCTGCAGGAGCATGCCGCCCTCGGGGCCTTGCGCCTCCTGCCCCCGGGCGAGCCCCTGACCGTGCTCGCCGGTCCCGGGAACAACGGGGGCGATGCCCTGGCCCTGGCCCGTCTCGCCCGGCTGGAGGGCCGGACGGTCCGCCTGTTCGCCCTCGCGGATCCATCCGCCTGGAAGGGCGATGCGGTCCACCAGGCCCGGCTCTGGCAGGGCCTCGGTGGCGGGATCGAGCACACGTCGGATCCCGCCGCCGAGGTCCGGACCTGGCGGGGCTGGGCGGTGGACGGCCTCTTCGGTCTGGGCGGGCGGCCCGGACTGGAGGGGGCCGCCGCGGCCTGGGCTGCCGCCCTGAACGGCTCCGGCCTGCCGGTGCTGGCCCTGGATCTGCCCTCGGGGCTGGACCCTGACCGGGCCGAGGTGCCGGGTGAGGTCCTCCGGGCCTCCCGGACGGCCTGCTTCGGGGCCCTCAAGGTCTGCCATGGTCTGCTGCCCGCCCGGAGCTGGTGCGGGGAGATCTCGGTGGTGCCCATCCCGCTGGACCGCGAACCCGTCGGAAGCCTCAAACTGCTGGATCGGCCCCGTCTGGCACCCCGGAGCTGGGATGCCCACAAGGGCAGCTTCGGCCACGTGGGCATCCGGGCCGGCAGCCTGGGCATGAGCGGCGCGGCCGTGCTGGCGGCCACCGGGGCCCTGCGGGTGGGGGCGGGCCTGGTGACGGTGCTCTGCGAGCCGGAGGTGCGGGCGGAGATCGCGGCCCAGGTGCCCGAGGCCATGGTGCGGTCCTGGAAGGGCGCGGTGCCCGAGGAGATCGACGTGCTGCTGGCCGGGCCCGGGGGGATCGGCCAGGTGCCCGAGTGGGACGGTCCCCTGGTGGTGGATGCCTCGGCCCTGAAAGAGGGCGAGGGCCGGCGGTGGATGGAGCGCCCCGGCACCGCCATCACCCCCCATCCCGGGGAATTCGCCCGGCTCTTCCGTCTGCCCCGGCCTCTCCTCATGGAGGAGCGGCTGGCCCAGGCCCGGCAGGTGGCCACCGGGAAGCCCGGCGTGCTGCTGCTGAAAGGGGCCCAGAGCGTGGTCGCCGGTGGCGCCCGCGAGGAGCTCTGGATCAATCCCACCGGCCATCCGGGCCTCGCCACCGGCGGCAGCGGCGATCTGCTGGCCGGCATGGTGGCGGGCTTCCGGGCCCAGGGGCTGCCGATGCGGGAGGCCGTGGCCGCTGCGGCGTGGTTCCATGGGGCCGCCGCGGATCGCCTGCCGGGTCCGGGGCTGCTGCCGTCGGACCTGGCCGACGTCTTGCCGGAGCTGCTGCGTGACTGAACGGTACCTGTCCGACGATGCCGCCACCGAGGCCCTGGGCGAGGCCCTGGCCCGCCTGACGCCGCCCGGCGGGACCTGGCTCCTCCACGGGGAGCTCGGGGCCGGCAAGACCACCTGGACCCGGGGTTTCCTCCGCGGCCTGGGCGGCGACCCCGACGAGGCGGCCTCGCCCACCTACGCCGTATTGCACCGCTACGCCACGCCCATCGGCCGCCTCTTCCATCTGGACCTCTACCGGCCGGGACCCTCGGGCGCCTGGACCCTGGGCCTCGAGGAGCAGGTGGGACCGGAGGATCGGCTGGTGGTCGAATGGGCCGGGCCGGACGGCCCCTGGCCCACAAACTGGGTCGCGGAGCTGTCCCTGGTGGAGGCGGGGGAGGGCCGCCGGGCGGAATGGACACTGCCTGACGCATCCCCATCCTCATGATGGGCGCATGACCCTCCCCATCCTCTGCTCCCTCGTCGCGGCCGTGGCCGCCCTCCTCGCCGCCTGGGCGGCCCTGCGCCGGCCGGGAACGGACCCCGCGCTGCTGGAGGCCCTGCGGCGCCGGCAGGAGGAGCTGGCGTCCCGGAACCGGACCGAGACCCTCCAGGGGCTCAGCCTCCAGGTCCAGCCCCTCCGGGAGGATCTGGCCCAGGCGAGGGCCGCCCAGGCCCAGGGCCAGGAGCAGCTCCTGCGCATCCAGGCCGAGAAGCTGGCCGGAGGCTTCCAGGCCCTGGGAACGGCCCTCCAGGAGGCGCTGCGCCTGGCCCGCGCCGAGCAGGGGGAGCAGTTGCGCCAGGTCCAGGGGCAGGTCCAGCAGCGCCTCGACGCGCTCCAGCAATCCAACGAGGCCCGGCTGGAGCAGATCCGCCGGACCGTGGACGAGCAGCTCCACGAGGCGCTGGAAAAGCGGCTGGGGGAGAGCTTCAGCCTCGTGGCGCAGCGCCTGGAGCAGGTCCAGAAGGGCCTGGGGGAGATGCAGAGCCTGGCCCAGGACGTGGGCGGCCTCAAGCGGGCGCTCACCAACGTGAAGACCCGCGGGGTGCTGGGCGAGGCGCAGCTGGGGGCGCTCCTGGAGCAGTACCTGGCGCCGGGGCAGTACGCGGCCAACGTGAAGATCCGGCCCCGTTCCGGCGAGATGGTGGAATTCGCCGTGAGGCTGCCCGGTCCCGAGGAGGGCGGCACGGTCTGGCTGCCCATCGACGCCAAGTTCCCCCTTGAGGACTACCAGCGCCTCACCGAGGCCTACGAGGCTGGGGACCTGGCCGCGGTGGAGAACGCAGGCAGGGCCCTGGAGTCCCGGCTGCTCTCCCAGGCCCGGGACATCCGCGACAAGTACCTCGCGCCTCCCGCCAGCACCGACTTCGCCCTGCTGTTCCTCCCCTTCGAGGGGCTGTACGCCGAGGCCCTGCGGCGTCCGGGGCTGCTGGAGCGCCTCCAGCGCGAGTGCAAGGTCACCTTCGTCGGACCGACCACCCTGACGGCCTTCCTCAACAGCCTCCAGGTGGGCTTCAAGACCCTGGCCATCAGCAGGCAGAGCGGCGAAGTCTGGAAGGTCCTCGGGCAGGTGAAGACAGAGTTCGGGAAGTTCGGGACGGCCCTCGAATCCGTCCAGAAGAAGCTGGACGAAGCGAGCACCAAACTGGGCGAAGTCTCCAAGGGGCGGGACCGCATGGAGAAGCGCCTGGCGGGCGTGGAGGCCGCGCCTGAGTCGCTGGCGGTCCCGGAGGCGGCTTCCCTCGCGGCGGATTTGTTGAGCGGGCCCGAATAATTCACTTCACAATTCCGGACTTTGCCTTAGGATTCCTGCCAACTCCGAGGGTGGGATGCACAAGGGTCGGGAGCGTCACGGCATCGGCGAGGTCATCGCCGTGGACCGGAACTACGTCCCCATGCAGGAGGTCAGCCGGCGGCGCGCCCTCTGCGCCGTGGTGGCGGGCCGGGCCCATGTCCTGAATCCGGCCACCTTCGAGCGGCACGGAAACCTCGAGGGCCGGCTCGAACTGATCATCTTCCCCCACGCCCAGGCCTGCAGCGATTCCAAGCTGCTGATCGGCCGCCTGGAGCGCCGGGTCCTCAAGCGGGACCACTTCACCTGCCAGTACGAAGGCTGCCAGCGGAAGGCCACCACGGTGGACCACGTGGTTCCCCTCTGCCAGGGCGGCTCCACCACTTGGCAGAACCTCGTGGCCTGCTGCCTGCCCTGCAACCAGGCCAAGGGCGGTCGCACGCCGGAGCAGGCGGGCATGGTCCTCAAGCAGTATCCGAAGGGGCCCAGGGCCCACCTCTTCGAACGATTCGAGGAGCTGCTGAAGCGGGCCAGCGCGGCGTGATCCCTGATCAGCCGGTGATGGCGCGGGTCTTCAGGAGGAGCTCGGCCCATTCACGGCCCGGCTCGCTGCGGTGCGTGATGCCGCCGCCCGCCCAGTAGGTGACCCGGTTCCCCTGGATCTGGGCCGTGCGGATGGGCAGGGCCAGGTCCAGGTCCCCCGCGGGCCCGATCCAGCCCAGGGCGCCGCAGTAGAAGTCCCGCGGCGCCGCTTCCGCCTCGGCCAGGTGGGCGCAGACGGCGTGCTTGGGCGCGCCCGTGACGCTGCCGCCGGGCAGGACCGCCCGCAGGAGATCGGCCAGGCCCAACCCCGGCAGGGCCCGGGCCTCCACCGTGCTGATCATGTGCTGGACCGTGGGGAAGGGCTCCACGGCCATGAAGCGCGGGACGGTCACGGAGCCGGGGCGGGCGATGCGCCCCAGGTCGTTGCGCACCAGGTCCACGATCATGGTGTGTTCCGCCCGCTCCTTGGGATCCGCCGCGAGCCGGGCTGCGGCGATCCGGTCCGCCTCCCCGTCGCCGGTCCAGGGGACCGTCCCCTTGATGGGTTCGGACCAGATGCGCTCCCCCCGGCGGGCCAGAAGACGCTCCATGCTGAGGCAGACCAGGATCAGATCCCCCTGATCGAGGAAGGCGCCGAAGGGGGGCCGGGCCCGCCGGAAGGCGGCCGAGGCCAGGTCAGCGGGGTTGCCCTCGAAGCGGCCATCGAACGGGACGCAGAGGTTGGCCACGTAGAAGCGGCCCTCCAGGATCAGGTCGCGGATGGTTTCCACCGCATCGCGATGCCTGGCCTCGTCCCAGCGGGGCGTCAGGGCCAGGGCGGGGGAGCCGGGCCCGGCTCCGGGGCGTGGCTGCGGCCAGGCCCCGGGCGGGGGTGGGTCGGCCTCCCAGGACCAGCCTTCCAGGGCGCCGTCCGGTCGCCGGTACAGGGAGGACCGGACCCCCGTCCAGCGCTGGCCGAGGCTGCCGGTGGCCGGGGTGTGGTGGGGCAGGCCCGCTTCCGCGCAGGCGAGCTCGAAGGTGGCCGCGCCCACCCAGGGGAAGCTGCCGGTCTGGACGGCCGCCTCCAGGGCGTCCCAGGGCGAACCGGTCGCCGGGCGTCCGTCCAGGGTGGTGATCCAGGTGTCCCCCGACCATCGGGTCTCCAAGACCGGTCCGCCGGAGGGGACCACCCATTCCCCGCCGCCCCCCGTGTGCAACCAGGCAGCGCCGGCCGGCCCGTCGGAGCGGGGAGGAGGGGGGCCCGCTTCCGGGCTGCGAATAGGCAAACAATGCCGTGGCTTCAAATCCATGGGATGATCATCTTAAACCGGAGTCCCGTGATCTGATCGACACACTAGTATGAAAAAAAGTGTGCTAATGGTTGTGACATCCGGGAGCAATAAGGAACAAAAAAACAGGGTTCCGTTTTTCCGTTCCCCACATTAGCCTTCAACCCAGGGAGGAAGCTCCATGCCTACAGTGGATATCAGTTCCCAGCCGGGGAAGGACTTCGCGGGCGACGCGCTGGTGGTTCCGGTCTTTTCCGGGCGCGAACGTCACCGATTGCCTCTGGCCATCAGCAAGGTGGCCCGGCAGGTGATGGATGAGGAGGATTTCAAAGCCGACTATCTTGAAGTTGTGCCCCTCCATCATCCCAATGGTGTCAAGGGCAGCCGCTGGATGGTCCTCGTGGGCCTCGGCGACGAAGAGAAGGTCACGCTCAACAAGATCCGCAAGGCCGTGGGCAGCGCCGCGCGGTTCTGCCTGAAGAAGAAGTGGAAGGCCATCGGCATCCTCTCCCCCTCCACGTCCACGCTGGATCACGATGCGGTGCAGGTGGCGGTGGCCGAGGGCGCTCTGCTCTCGAATTACGACCTCGTCTCCTTCAAGGGCGAAAAAGCGGAAGCGAAGCAGTTCGCCTCTGTGGAAATATTCACCAACGGCGATGACACGCGGAAGGCCCGCCGCAAGCTGCCGATGATCGAATCCGGCGTGGCCGCCTGCCACCGCGTGCGGGATCTTGCGAACACCCCCGCGGGCGACCTCTATCCCGAGGTTTTCACCGAAATGGCTGCCAAACTCGCGAAACAGCACAAGATCCACTGCGAGGTGATGGATGTGCCGGCCCTCGAGAAGGGCGGATTCCGTTCCGTGCTGGCCGTGGGCCAGGGCAGCGCCCGGCCGCCCCGCGTCGTGAAGCTGGAATACAAGCCCAAGGAGAAGCCCAAGAAGCACATCGTCCTGGTGGGCAAGGGCGTCTGCTTCGACTCCGGCGGCCTCTCCCTGAAGGACGCCTCGGGCATGGAGACCATGAAGGACGACATGACCGGGGCGGCCATCGTCCTGGCCACCCTCGTGGCCTGCGCCCAGATGGAGGCTCCCGTCCAGGTGACGGGCCTCATGGGTCTGGTGGAGAACATGGTTTCAGGCACCAGCTACAAGCCCGGGGACGTGCTCCGCACCCGGAGCGGCAAGACCGTGGAGGTGCTGAACACGGATGCGGAGGGCCGGCTGGTGCTGGCGGACCTCCTCCACTACGCCTGCGAGTTCGGAGCGGACCACATCGTGGATCTGGCCACCCTCACCGGCGCGGCCCTCGTCGCCATGGGTGATGCCGTGTCCGCGGTGATGGGGACGGACCAGAAGCTGGTGGACCGCCTGCTGGACGCCGGCGGAGGCGCGGGGGAGCACCTCTGGCAGCTGCCCCTGGTCGAGGAGTATTCGGAACTCCTGAAGAGCCCCCTGGCCGATCTGAAGAACATCACGGGCAGCCGCTGGGGCGGCACCATCACCGCCGGCCTCTTCCTCCGGGAGTTTGTGGGGGATGCCTCCTGGGCCCACATCGACCTTTCCGGCAGCTGGTCCGCCAAGGAGCGGGACTACCGCACCCATGGCGCCAGCGGCGAGGGCCCCAGGTTCCTGCTGGAATGGCTCATGGATTGATTCCTCCCGGCGAGGGACCAAAAAGGGGGCCTCGGCCCCCTTTTTTCTCGTATGGATGGAGATGGCCCCTTGACCGATGGGTGGGATGGGGATTTATTGGGGGTTGCCTTCCAGCCACCCTCCGCCCTTCACCCCTGGAGTTCCCATGGATCCGATGGAAACCCTCACCAAGGCCGACCTGTCTCGACACCTGATGGAACGACTGGAACTGGGGAAGAAGGACGCGGACCTGCTGGTGAACACCTTCCTGGACAGCATCATCGTCTCGCTGAAGGACGGTGAGGGCGTGGAGCTGCGCGGGTTCGGCAGCTTCCGGCTGCGGGACCGGCGCGCCCGCCAGGGCCGCAATCCCAGGAGCGGCGAGAGCATCCAGGTGCCCCCCAAGCGGGTGGTGTACTTCAAGCTCGGCAAGGAGCTGCGCAGCAAGCTGATCGACGACTAAGCCCCCGCGTTCCCACCCTTCACCAGGAGTCTCCATGCGCCTCAGCAAGCTGCTCGCCGTCACAGCCTCCTTGCTCGTCCTGGCCATGCCCGCCTTCGCCCAGAAGCGCCTCAGCAAGGAGGAGAAGGCCAAGCTGCCCCGCATCGCCATCCTCGAATTCAAGGCCGCGCCCGATGCCTGGCACGGCTGGCGCTTCGGCGGCTGGGGCAACCAGATGGGCACCATCTCCAACCAGCTTCGCGACCTGTTCACCACGGAAATCATGGAGAAGGGCCACGGCAAGATCCGGGTGGTGGAGCGGGAGCGCCTCCAGGAGATCCGCGACGAGCTGAACTTCCAGCAGAGCGGCGAGGTGGACACCTCCACCGTGCAGAAGATCGGCAAGCTCCTGGGGGTGAAGTACGTCATGACCGGCAAGGTCACCCGCTTCGCCTACAAGGAGAGCGGGATCAGCGGCGGCTGGGGCCTCGGCGCCCTGGTGGGAAAGGTGACGGGGAACGGGCTGGCGGGCGCGGTCGCGGGTGACATGCATCTGAAGAAGGCATCGTTCACGGGGCGCCTGGACATCCGCCTCATCGAGGTCGAGACCGGGGAGATCCTGGGCGCCTGGAAGGACGAGGACAAGCTCTCCGACACCAGCGTGAAGGTCGCAGGCACCGGCACCGAGGTGCAGTACGACGAGGAGCTGGTGAACAAGGTCTTCGAGCCCATCGTGCAGCGCATCACGCCGAAGCTGATCCGCGCCACGGGCATGGCCAACGCCGAATCGGACGAGTGAGCGGATCAGGCATCCCGTGAGAAGGGGGGCTCAGCGCCCCCCTTTCCCGTTCTCAGGGATCCAGGCCCGCACGGAGTCTGCGATGTCCGCGGCGTAGGCCGGACCGAGGATCTCAGAACAGTGGAGGTGCCAGGTGGGGACCGCCACGACCCGGATGGCCTCGAAGTGCGCCGCCAGGGCCCGCTGGACCGGGGGCGGAGCGAGACGGTCCTGGGTGGCGAGGAAGCAGAGGCTGGGGGTCTGAAACCGCAGGGTTCCGATCCGCCGCAACAGGTCCGTGTCGGCCGGGCGGTAGCCGCCCATGTGGCCGGCCCAGGCGGCGGCCAGGGCGCCGATGGGTGGGGCCAGGACGTGCCACCACCGATCCTCGGGGCCCCGCACCAGACGCTCCGCGAAGTCCCGGCTGCTGGCGGGCGGGCCCTCCCAGATGAAGCCGCCGAGGGGGCCCTTGCCCTCCCGCTCAAGGTCCGCCAGGGCCATCATCCCCACGGAGGCGCCCAGGCTGCGGCCCATGAGGAGGATGCGGTTCCGGGGCGTCCCCTCGGCCTCCAACCGGTGGACGATGCGGACCACGTTCTCCGACTCGCGGACGCCGAAGGTGATGGGCGGGGCCGGATGGCCGGCCCTCAGGGCATCGTCCCGGCGCAGATAGGTGAAGATCGCGGCATCCTGCCCGGGGAACCAGCGGAGGGCGGGGCTGGTGCCCCAGCGGTCGTCCCCGAAGCCATGGAGGAGGAGCACGACGCCCGGCGCAGGGGGGTGGCGGTGCAGGCGCCAGAGCTGCAGGCCGTCCACGTCCTCGCTGGACCACGCGCCTCCTGGATCGCCCGGGGAACCGGCCGCCAGCTCCGCATAGGTGGCTTCCACACGGGCCAGGGGCTGGGGCCGGTAGAAGGGCGGGTCCACCAGCTCCCGGGCCACGGCCCGGGCCTTCCAGGCCATGAAGCCTCCCACCCCCAGGATGGGGGCGAGGGTCAAGGCGACGGCCGCCCTCCGATTCACCAGTACCCCGTGGTGATGTCCACGTCCGCGGAAGGGTCGAGGATCCTGCACTGGCAGCTCAGGCGCTGGTCCGATCCGGCCTCCACGCGGGCCAGCAGTCGGCGCTCGCGCGCTCCGGGGGGACTGAGGGCCGCGCCGCCGGAGAGTACCGTCACGAGGCAGCGGGCGCAGGCTCCGCGGCCCGAACAGGCGGAGGCGACGGGCAGGCCCGCGGCCTGGCACAGGGCCATGAGGGTGCCGTGGGTGCCCAGGGCCCGGTCCCGCCCCCGGGTTCGGGCCAGGAGGGGCATGGCTACTTGAGCAGGGCGGCGCTCACCCCGGGCAGGCCCTCGGCCGGGGGCAGGGGATCCGGCTGGCCGTAGAGGACGGCCTCGAATTTCTGGGTGAGGACGATCTGGTAGATCCCCTTGTCGGCGGGCATGTCGAGATCCGCCAGGTCGGGGCTGAAGATCTCGCGGGCGCTGGAGAGGAAGAAGCGATGCTTCCCGGGGGCCAGGCCCTTGATGACGAGGCTTTCGGCCCCCTTGGGGTACTGGGCGACGGGAATGCGGGTGCCGTCGATGCTGAGCTCGAAGGGACCATGGACCTTCCGCGTGAACCGGAGGATGGCGGTGCCCGAGGGCACGGGAGAGCGGGGCGTCAGGGGGATTTTGCGGCAGCCGAGGAAGGAGACCGCCCCCAGCAGCACCAGGGCGGGGACGGCGAAACGGAACGTCATGCAACCTCCGGAACCCTGATGATATGCCATGAACGGCCCGGCGGTTCATTCCCGGCGTCCGCCGGAGCTCAGTCCTCCTCATCCGGTTCGGGGAAGACCGCCCAGAGCCGCCCCTGCCAGGAGGCCGAGACCGGCTTACGGTCCACGACGCCCGTGAGGCGACCCTCGACCTCCAGTTCCACCCGTCCGCCGGGATGGTCTTCCAGGGTCAGGACCTTCACCCGGGTGCCAAGGGTGGCGGCCCAGGTGTCGGGGTACTGACCCTTCGCCCCGCGCCGGAGGCTCATGAGGTAGAGCCGCCCGTCCCGGAGGACCACCAGTTCCATGGCGTAGGCCGGGCCTCCGGTCTCGGGGACCAGGTCGCCCTTGACCCGGAGGGCGCCTGGCAGGTCTCCCTTCGGATCGGCCGTGGCGAGATCCTTGGGCACGAAGTGAAAGGAGGCTCCGCCGAGGCTCAGGGTCCCGCCGCCCAGGAGGGGGCCCTGGCTTGCGGCCAGGGCCACGGGCAGCATCAGCCAGGGCAGGGGGCGGAGGAAGTTCATGCTGACTCCCGGGAGGGTGGATCCTATTCTGGATGTTTCGACCCCGAGAGGTGAACCATGACCCGTGTGCTCTTCCAGACCGACAAGGGCGACATCAACCTGGAACTCTTCCCGAAGGAGGCGCCGGGAACCGTGGCGAACTTCGTGAAGCTCATCGAGTCCGGGTTCTACGATGGCCTGGCCTTCCACCGCGTGATCCCCGACTTCGTCATCCAGGGCGGCTGCCCGAACACGAAACCCGGCGCCTCGGGCATGCCCGGCACCGGCGGCCCCGGCTGGAAGATCAAGTGCGAGACCGCCGGGAACCCCCATCAGCACAAGCTGGGCGCCCTCTCCATGGCCCACGCCGGGAAGGACACCGGCGGCAGCCAGTTCTTCGTGGTGAACGGCGACCGGCGCAACGTCCAGCACCTGGATGGCGTCCACACCGTCTTCGGCCAGTGCGTGTCCGAGGCCGACATCAAGGTGGTCCAGGCCATCCGCGCCAACGACCGCATCGTCAAGGCCACGGTGATCGAGGCCTGATTTGGGTCTATCACGTACGCAGAATCGGGCGGCAGAGCCGCCCGATTCTGCGTAGGGAAGGGTGATGGGAGGAAGCGATGCCTGAACGCTGCGGGTGGTGCGGGGATGATCCCCTCTACGTCGCCTACCATGACGGGGAGTGGGGCGTCCCCCAGCACGACGACCGCCGCCTCTTCGAGAAGCTGGTGCTGGAGGGCGCCCAGGCCGGCCTGAGCTGGATCACGGTCCTGCGCAAGCGGGAAGCCTACCGCGAGGCCTTCCTGGGCTTCGATCCCGGGAGGGTCGCGGCCATGACGGACGCGGACCTGGAGACCGTGCTCCAGAACCCGGGCATCGTGCGCAACCGGTTGAAGGTCTTCTCGGCCCGGGAGAACGGCCGGGCCGTCCTGGCCGTGCAGCGCGAATTCGGCTCCTTCGACACCTACCTCTGGTCCTTCGTGGGCGGGGTGCCGAAGGTGAACCACCCCCGCACCCTGGCGGAAGTGCCGGCGGTGACGCCGGAGGCGGAGGCCCTGAGCCGGGCCCTCCGCAAGCGCGGGTTCAAGTTCGTCGGACCCACCATCATGTACGCCTACATGCAATCCCTCGGGCTCGTGGACGACCATGTGGCCACCTGCTGGAAACGGGCCGGAGTCGCGGGGAAGGGGTCGGGCCGCTAGACTGGAGGGCCCGGAGTTCCCGTGTCGAAGCCCTTCTACCTGACGACGCCCATCTACTACGTCAACGACCGGCCCCACATCGGGCACACCTACACCACGGTGCTGGCGGACGTCGTCGCGCGTTTCCACCGGATGCTGGGGGAGGAGGTCCGCTTCCTCACCGGCACGGACGAGCACGGGCAGAAAGTGGAGAAGGCCGCCGCGGCCCGGGGCATCGCCCCGAAGGCCCTGGCCGACGAGGTGGTGGCCAACTACACGGACCTCTGGGCCCGCATGGGCATGACCCACGACCGGTTCATCCGCACCACGGACGCCGACCACCGGGCCACGGTGCAGGGTTGGTTCGAGAAGCTGCTGGCCACGGGCGACATCTACAAGGCCACCTACAAGGGCCTCTACTCCGTGAGCGACGAGGCCTACGTCACCGAGACCCAGGCCAAGGAGCTTCAGGCCCAGGGCCTGGCCCACCAGCTCATCGAGCTGGAGGAGGAGACCTACTTCTTCAAGCTGAGTGCCTACCAGGACCGCCTGCTGAAGCTCTATGCCGACCATCCGGAGTTCGTGCAGCCCGACTTCCGGTTCAATGAGGTGAAGCGCTTCGTGGAGGGCGGCCTGCAGGACCTCTCCATCAGCCGCACCAGCATCACCTGGGGCATCCCCGTGCCCGGCGACGCCAAGCACGTGGTGTACGTGTGGTTCGACGCCCTCCTGAACTACCTCACCGGCGCGGAGGCGGCCTGGCCCCCGGACCTGCAGCTCGTCGGCAAGGACATCCTGCGCTTCCACGCCGTCTACTGGCCCGCCTTCCTCCTGGCCATGGGGCTGGAGCTGCCGAAGACCATCCTGGCCCACGGCTGGTGGCTCATGGGCGAGGACAAGATGTCCAAGAGCAAGGGCAACGTGGTGCGCCCCGACACCCTGCTCCGCTTCGGCAACGACGCCCTGCGCTTCTTCTTCCTGCGGGACATGCAGGTGGGCCACGACCGCGGCTTCAGCTTCGAGGGGTTCATGGACCGCCTCAACGCGGACCTGGCCAACGGGCTGGGGAACCTGGCGTCGCGGACGCTGAGCATGATCCAGCGGTACCGGGACGGACGCATCCCGGCCCTGCCGGCCGCCCGGGACGGCGCCACGCGGGCCAAGGAGGACCTTGGCAGGGCGGTCTGCCTCCAGTTCCCGGAATCGGCCCGCCTCAACCACTTCAACGGGGCGCTGGATCTCCTCTGGGACTACCTGCGGGGCCTGGATGGCTACATCGTCGAGAAGCAGCCCTGGGTTCTCGCGAAGGATCCCGCCAAGGCGGAGGAGCTGGATGCCGTCCTCCACCTGCTCTGGCAGGCGCTGCGGATGACCGCCATCCTGGTGGCGCCCGTGATGCCGGCCCTGGCCCAGGACCTCTGGTCCCAGCTCGGGATGGCCGGCGAGGTGGCGGCCCAGCGCATCGACCGGATCACCTGGGACGCCCCGGTGCCCGAGCGCATCGGCACCCTCCAGCCCCTCTTCCAGCGCATCGACAAGGAGAAGGAAATGAGCGAACTCGAGACTTCCGCTGCGGTTCCCGCCGAGGCCAAGCCCGCCCTGGACGTGCCGGAGCTGCGGGAGACCATCGACTACGACACCTTCGCGAAGACCGACCTCCGCGTGGGCAAGGTGCTGGAGGCCGAGCGGGTGCCCAAGAGCGACAAGCTCATCAAGATGCGGGTGGACCTGGGCTTCGAGCTGCGCACCATCGTGGGGGGCATCGGCAAGGCCTACGCGCCGGAGGACCTGGTGGGCCGCCGGGTGGTGGTGGTGGCCAACCTGGCTCCCCGCAAGCTCATGGGCATCGAGAGCCATGGGATGCTGCTGGCCGCCAGCGACAACGCGGGCCTGCCCTACCTGGTGGCCGTCCCCGAGGAGGCCCACCCCGGCTTCCTGGTGAAGTGAAGACGCCGGTCTTCCGCTTTGAGGCCGAAGTCCTCACGGACGCGCCCTTTGCGGCCATCTCGGCGCGCCTGGGGAGCCTGGCCTCGCCTTCCGACCTGCCCTGCCTCCGTCCCCTGCAGGGGTGGCTTCCTCCGGAGTTGGGCGAGGAGCGGCTGGTCCTCCGCTGGCGCCGCGCCCGGGGCGGATCCGAGGAATCCGGGGAACTGCGCATCACCCCCGATCCGAAGGGCGCCCACCTGCGTCTGGAGGGCCGCCTGAGGGGCTGGTCCGGGTTCCTCCTCCTCGGCCTGCTCCGCTGGCGGACGGACCGGCTGCTGGACCGATTCGTGGAGGATCTGTGAAGGCCGTGCTCTGGATGAAGTCGAGCTGCACCACCTGCCGGAACGCCAAGGCGAGGCTGGCGGAACTGGGGATCGACGCGGAGATCCGCGACTACTACCGGAAGCCCCTGGAGGCCGCCGAACTGCAGGGCCTCCTGCCCGAGGATCCCGCGCCGATGCTCGGCACGAAGAGCCCGAAGTACAAGGAGCTGGGCCTGAAGGACCGCCGCCTGTCGAAGGCCGAGGCCATCGCCCTCATGGTGCAGGACAACAACCTGCTCAAGCGTCCGATCCTGGTGCATCCAAAAGGCACGGTGATCGGGTACGATCCCGAGGCTTACGCCAATCTCGCCGGAGGAAAGTGACATGAAGCTCTACAGCTGGAACGTGAACGGCTTCCGCTCGGTCCTGAAGAAGGGGTTCATGGACTGGCTGGAGGCGACTGAGCCGGACGTGCTCTCGCTCCAGGAGATCCGCTCTGAGTGGGAGGAGGTGGACCTGGGCGTCCGCCGGCAGATCGAGAGCGCCTACGACGTGTGCTGGTTTCCGGCCACGAGCAAGAAGGGGTATGCGGGCTCGGCCACGCTTTCGAAGAAGGAGCTGGGCTTCGCCCACGCGAAGGGAATGGGCATCGAGGCCTACGATGCCGAGGGCCGCATGATCGTCTCCACGAAGGGGGACCTGGCCTTCATCGCCGGGTACTTCCCCAACGCCTCTCAGGGGCTGGTGCGGCTCCCCTTCAAGCGCCAGTTCGCCCGGGACCTGGCGGCCTTCGTGGCGGCCCGGCACAAGGCCGGGCAGCGGGTGGTGCTCACAGGCGACATGAACGTGGCGCCCGAGGAGATCGACCTGGCCCGGCCCAAGGACAACGTGAAGAACCCGGGCTTCACGCCGGAGGAGCGGGAGGACTTCAAGCTCTACCTGGAGGCGGGTCTGGTGGACGTACTCCGGGAGCGGAACCCTGGTGCGCCGGGCCTCTACACCTGGTGGACCGCCCGGGGCGGTGCCCGGGAGCGGAACGTGGGCTGGAGGATCGACCTCTTCCTCGCGAGCCGGAGCCTCATGGACCGGGTGAAGGACGCCCGCATCCACCCGGACGTGCTGGGCTCAGACCACTGCCCCATCAGCCTCGAGCTGGCATAGGAAAGGGCCCGCGAGGGCCCTTTCCGCAGCGAGGCGTGCTCCCTACTTGATGCGCTTGAGGGAGGGGTCCTTCAGCATCTCCCGGGCCGTGGGGGCGTTCTTCCCGTTGGGGGCCAGCTCCAGGTACTTCTCAAGGTTCTGCTTGGTGCCCTTCAGGTTCATCTCGCCGAATTCGACCATGGCCAACAGGTAGTAGGCCTCCGGATACTTCGGATCGAGCTGCTGGACCTTCTGGAGCTCGGCCTTGGCCTCCTTGGTCTTGCCGGCGTTGAAGGCCTCCACGGCCTTGTTGTAGATCACGTCGGGATTGGGACCATGGATGGCGTCCAGTTCGCCCTGGTACTTCTGCTCTGCAGCCTTGTCTCCCTTGGCCTTGGCGACTTCCACCATGCCGGCCAGGGCCCGCTCGTCCTTCGGATTATCGGTCAGGGCCTTTGTGAGGAAGGGTTCGGCTTCAGCCTTCCGGTCGCTGCCCAGGGCCAGGCAGATGCCGTAGACGCGGGCCACCTTGGGCAGGAGCTGGACGACCTCGGTCTTGGCGGCCTCATCCTTCAGGTTGGCCTGGGCGTCGCTGAGCTTCTTGTAGGAGTCCTCCACGCCGGGCAGGGCCTCGCTGTATTTCATCTCGTTGTAGAGGGGGATGATCTTGTTGAAGGCATCCCGGCCGGCGGAATCCGCGGCGGCCGCGGGGTCCTCGGGCACGGCGGGGGCAGTGGCACCGCCGGCGACGGCCTCCGCCACGGCCTGCTGGGGGGTCAGAAGGGTGACTTCGAGGGTGAGCACCTCCCCGAGGGGGATCTTCTGGCTGGCGTAGACCCGGGGGACATAACCTTCTGCGCTGACGGTGATGTCGTAGAGGACTGGGTCCAGACCCACCTGGAGGAAGCCGCCGTGCTTGTCGCAGGTGAGCTCCTTGGACCAGTTCCGGTCGGTCCGCTTGAGCACGATCTTGGCCCCGGGGATGGGCTTCTTGTCCTGGGTCAGCACCTTGCCGGAGATGCGGCCGGTGGTTTCGGCGGCCAGGGAGAGGCATACGGCAGGCAGCAGGAGCGCGGGAATCAGGCGTCGCATGGGGCTTCCTCCAAACCCATCCATCGTTCCACAGCCGTGCCGATCCGCCGAGTGCTTTTCGTCAAAAGAGAGGTCCGCCCCCCCGGGGGGGCCCCGGGGGGACCGCGCCCATCCGGTCCCCGTGCGGGAAAATCCGGGCCGTGTTAGGCTTCCCCGCAGACAAGTCCTGAAAGTGTTCGGGGTATCCCAATGAATCCTGCGGTGCCGGAAGCATCCCTGACTGCCTTGATGCACCTCCTCACAGAGCAGGCCCTGATGGCCATGGGTGTGCCGCACCCCATGATGAAGGAGGCGCCCCCCGCGAATCCAACGGTGGCGCGGTTCTATGTGGACCTCCTTTCCACGCTCCAGGAGAAGACCGCGGGGAACCGCACGGACGCAGAGAGCCGCCAGCTCGAGGATCTGCTCTACGAACTGAGAATGCGGGTCATGGACCTCAAGCCCGCCGCCGAGATGCCCGCGGGGCCGAAAGCGTGAGGGGGAAGGGCATGGGTTTCTGGAAGGTCATCCGCTCGGGCGCCTTGGTCCTCGGGGCCGGGCTCATCGCCACCGCCGCGCCGAAGGTCCCTCCCGCGCCTGTCCAGGCGTCCGCGCCGGTGGCCCCTGAATTGGCCCCGGCCATCGCCCTGGCCCATCGGGTGGAGCACCTCAAGCAGGCCATCCTGAAGCGTGACCCGGAGGCCGTCCAAGCCGCCCAACTCGAGGTGGAGGCCCTCCGTCGGGCCTATATCTCCCTCGATGTGACCCCGCTCGTGGAGGCCATGGCCGTTTGGGCCCGGGCCCAGGGGATGGCGGGGCACCCGGAACTCGGGCTGGAGGCCCTCCAGGCCGTGGACCGCTGGGCGCCGGAACATCCCTCGGTCCTGGGCACCCGGATCACCCTCCTGCGTCAGCAGGGCCTGTCGGGCTGGTTCTGGAGCTTCCCCGACCTGCTCCGGCTGACCCGCCTCCGGCTGGACCATCCCGGACACCGGTGGCTGTGGCTGGTCCAGCACCTCGGCATGCTCCGCCTCGCCGCCACGCTGCTGCTGTGGGGATGGGCCCTCACCATGGGGCTGCGCTACCGAAACGTACTCCGCCACCTGTGGGAGGAGTCCCTCGAACGCAAGGGCATCGGGCCGGTCCCTTCGGCCATCCTCGGCGCGGCGATCCTGACCCTTCCGGTCCTCGTGGGGCTGGATCCGATGGTGGCGGCCGTGCTCTGGCTCTTCCTGCTGGCCCCCTTCCTGTCCACCTCCGAGGTGAAGGCCACGGTCTTCATCCTTCTCCTCCAGCTGGTCCATCCAGCCCTGGGCATCATGGAGCCGTGGTCCACCCGGGAACCGGAGCCCAGCCTCGTGACCCTCCAGCTCCAACCCCAGGTCCAGCCGGTCTCCCCGGCCACCTTGCGCTACCTCCCCCCCGAGGACAGAGCGTTCCTCGCGGGTTGGGACCAGTTGCAGCGGCGGGACTGGAAGGGGGCCGAGGCCACCTTCCAGGGGCTCGTGGGGCGGATCCCCGAGCAGGCCGAGGTGATGAACAACCTGGGTGTCGCCCATTTCCAGATGGGGGACGAGAAGGGGGCGGCGGGTGATTTCGATGCCGCGGCCAGGATGGCTCCCCGGATGGAGGTGTTCCTCAACCAGAGCATCCTCGCGTTCTCGAAGCTGGACACCGATACGGGTGCCGCCAAGCGGGAAGCGGCCCAGGCCGCATCGCCGGGCGACTACGCCCGTCTCATCGAGCTGAACGATGCCCAGAAGGATGTCCGCACCTATCCCATGCCCCTGCCGGACACGCCCGCCCGCGTGGAGGCCCTCGCCCAGGGCCTCGGCATGCGACTGGGCGCGGACAAGATGCGGCTGGACAACCCGGCGTTCCTCCTGGGCCTCTTCCTCCCGCTCCTGGGCCTGGTCGCGTTCCTGGCCCGGGTGCGCGGCAGCATCCGCATGGCTCATCCCACCCAGTGCATCCGGTGTGGGGAGCCCTTTCACACCACCGACAGCCCCGATACGGAAGTGTGCCCGAAGTGCCACCACCTCTTCGTCCTGCGGGACGGGCTGCATGCGGAGAACCGTCGGCGCAAGCTGGACGAGGTGGCGGCCCACCAGAACGCCACCCGATGGATCCACAAGACCCTGGTAGTGCTCCTGCCCGGCTGCGACCTCATCTTCCTGGGCGATACCCGGGAGGGGCTGGAGGAGTTCCTGCTCCTCTGTCTCGCCCTGGGCATGGTGCTCGCCACCGGCCGTTCGGTGAGGTACCCGGGCGAGATCCTCGCGGACCCCACCTCCACCTGGCTGGCCCTGGGCGCTGCCTTCTCCGCGCTGCTCTTCGCGCGGTCCTGGTTCAAGCTGATTCCGAGGAGGGGCTGAGATGGCGCTGGAAGGATCCCTCCGGGATTTCGACCTCTTCTCCCTGTTCAACATGATCAAGATCCAGGGGAAGAACGGCACCCTGGTGCTGTCGCAGGGCCAGGAGTTCGTGAAGGTCTTCTTCGAGAACGGCGAGATCGTGGGCTGCGACTCGAACCAGGTCCGCATGGAGGACCGGTTGGGCACCATGCTGGTGCGTCTGGGCCGCCTCACGGGCGAGGAACTGCTGTCCATGGTCCAGGTTCAGCGCCAGACCCTGAAGCGCATGGGGACCCTCCTCCTGGAAAGCGGCAAGGTCACCGCCACGGATCTGCAGGACGCCCTCTTCAACCAGGCCACCTCCATCCTCCACCGCACCTTCCGGTGGGTGGAGGGGGACTACCGGTTCGACTCCATGCTTCCGCCGGACCTGGACCGTGATCACTTCGTCCCCATCCCGGTGGACACCGTGCTCATGGAAGCCGCCCGCATCCAGGACGAGTGGCCGGAAGTGGAGCGTCGCCTCCCCTCCATGGACCTGGCCCTCGGCAAGTCGCCCCGGGCCCAGGCCCTCCACCTGGACATCGATCGTGACGTCTCCTCGGTGCTGGATGGCAAGGCCTCGGTCCAGCACGGCTCCTCCGGCCTGACCCACGAGCAGGAGGTGGTGCTCTCCTACTTCGACCATCCCCAGAGCATCAAGGACGTCACCCAGGTGAGCCGCTACGAGGAGCTGGACACCTGCAAGGCCATCGCCGACCTGCTGGAGCACGGGCTCCTGGAGCCCATCTCCGGAGAGGCTCCCAAGGTGGTGCGCCCCTGGGTGACGGACGGCCATCCCGAGTACACCCCGGAGGAGTGGGCGCCGAGCCCCCTCCTCTGGCCCCTGGTGGCGCTGTTCCTCGCGGTGCCGTTGATCCTCTACGTGCCGCATCAGCGGGGGTCGGTGAACCTTGGACTGGCCAGTCTCCAGCCAGCGGATGTCCATGGTGTCCCCGATGGCGCCACCCGGCTCCGGCAGGCCTGGGCCCTCCGCATGGCCTCGCCCAGGGATGGGGGCCTGGAACTCGCCCGCCGCCTCGGCCGGCCCCTCGAAGGACGGAACCCGGTGGAGGATCTGTCCAGTCTTCCGGATCCCATGGCTCCGCCAGTCCCCCCGGCGCCCCCCGCTCCGGTCCCACCGAAATCCAGGACCCACGCTCGATAAGGAAGCACCATGTTCGTTCACCAGCGCCAGGGCTCGCTGGAGGTGATCTGCGGTCCCATGTTCTCGGGCAAGTCCGAGGAGCTCATCCGGCGGATCAAGCGCGCCATCATCGCCCGCCAGCGGGTGCAGGTGTTCAAGCCGGCCCTGGACGACCGGTATGACGCCTCCGCCATCGCCAGCCACAGCCAGCGGAAGCACGACGCCATCCCCGTGAAGGACAGCGATGAGCTGAGACGCCACCTGGACCCCGCGGCCGAGGTGGTGGCCCTGGACGAAGTGCAGTTCCTGGACGAGGGCCTGCTGTCCGTCATCGACGCCCTCGCCGCGAAGGGCGTCCGGGTCATCGCCGCCGGCCTGGACCAGGATTCCAACGGCGAGCCTTTCGGCATCATGCCGATCCTGCTCGCCAAGGCCGAATACATCACCAAGCTCCAGGCCATCTGCATGGTCTGCGGGGCCGCGGCGGGCCGCACCCAGCGGCTGGTGCACACCGGCGGCCAGGTGCTGGTGGGCGCGGCCGAGGCCTACGAGGCGAGGTGCCGCCACTGCCACGAGGTGCCCGACACCACCGGCCAGCGGTTGATCGAGGAGCCCGCCCGGGAGAACTGACCGGGCTTTGCAGTTCGTAAAGGCCTTGGCCCGGAGTGGGGCGTCAGGGCCCGTGGAGCCTGGATCCGGGCCGGATCCGGATTGAAGCCGGCGGTAGACTGGAAGGCGGCGCGCTGCTGCAGCGCCTTGTTCCCACCTGCCCGAGGCTTCAGGGCAATCCAGGAGGTTCCCATGGCTGGCGCCTACGCCACCTTCACCCACATCACCGACTACATGGGCTTCGAGGGCCTGCTCACGGACGAGGAGCGGATGATCCGCGAGACCGCCCGGAAGTTCGTGAACGCCGAGGTGCTGCCCATCATCGAGAAGCACGCCCAGGAGCAGACCTTCCCGAAGCACCTCATCGCCAAGATGGGCCAGCTGGGCTTCTACGGGCCGTCGCTGCCCGAGGAGTACGGCTGCGCGGGTCTGAGCAACGTGGCCTACGGGCTGCTGATGTACGAACTGGAGCGCGGCGATTCGGGTCTGCGTTCCTTCGCCTCCGTTCAGGGCAGCCTGGTCATGTGGCCCATCTACGCCTACGGCAGCGAGGAGCAGAAGCGCTACTGGCTGCCGAAGCTGGCCGCCGGCGAGAAGGTCGGCTGCTTCGGCCTCACCGAGCCCGATTTCGGCTCCAACCCCGGAGGCATGCTGACCAAGGCCGTGCGCGAGCCGGGCGGCAAGTGGCGGCTCAACGGCACCAAGATGTGGATCACCAACGGCACCGTGGCCGACGTGGCCGTGGTGTGGGCCCAGACCGAGGAGGGCATCCGCGGCTTCCTGGTGGAGAAGGGCACCCCGGGCTTCAGCGCCCCCGAGATGAAGGGCAAGTGGAGCCTGCGTGCCTCCGTCACCTCCGAGCTGGTGCTTGAGGACGTCATCGTGGAGGAGAAGGCCAGCCTCCTGCCCCACGTGAAGGGCCTGAAGGGCCCCCTGGGCTGCCTCACCCAGGCCCGGTACGGCATCGCCTGGGGCGCCATCGGCGCGGCCGACGCCTGCTACCAGTGCGCCCTGGACTACGCGCTCACGCGCATCCAGTTCGACAAGCCCATCGCCAGCTACCAGCTCCAGCAGGAGAAGCTGGCCTGGATGGTCACCGAGATCACCAAGGCCCAGCTCCTGGTCCTCCAGCTCGGCCGCCTGAAGGACGCCAAGACCTTCACGCCCGCCCAGGTGTCCATGGCCAAGATGAACAACGTGAACACGGCGCTGGAGATCTGCCGGAAGGCCCGCACCATCCTCGGCGCCAACGGCATCCTGGACGAGTACCCGGTCATGCGCCACATGGCCAACCTCGAGAGCGTCTACACCTACGAGGGGACGCACGACATGCACACCCTCATCATCGGCCAGGAAGTCACCGGGATCCCGGCCTACCGCTGATCCGGGCGGCAGCCGCCCAAAAACGGGCCTCCGGGCCCGTTTTTTTCTGCCTAGAATCCAGCCATGCGAATCCTGTCCATCGATGGCGGCGGCATCCGCGGCCTGATCCCGGCCCTGGTGCTGGCGGAGCTGGAGCGCCAGACGGGGAGGGCCGTCGCCGACTGCTTCGATCTCATCGCGGGCACCAGCACCGGGGGCATCCTCGCCCTGGGCCTGGCCAAACCGGGGCCGGACGGCCGCCCCCAGTACCGGGCCCAGGATCTCGCGAACCTCTACCTGCGCGAGGGTGGACGGATCTTCCACGAGGGCACCTTCCGGCGCCTGACCAACCCCATGGGGATCCGGGCGGCGAAATACCCGGCCGCAGGGATCGAGGATGTGCTCCGGGACTGCTTCGGAGAGACCCGCCTGAAGGAGGCCCTCACGGAACTCCTCATCACGGCCTACGACCTGGAGAAGCGGGACCCCTTCTTCTACCGCAGCCGCCGGGCGGGTCTGGACCCGCGCTACGACGTGCCCATGCGCGTGGCGGCGCGGGCCACCAGCGCGGCCCCCACCTACTTCGAGCCGGAACTGGTCCCCTGGCACGGGGAGCGGGATGTGCTGGTGGATGGCGGCGTCTTTGCGAACAATCCGGCCCTGTGTGCCTACGCCGAGGGCTGTCAGCGGCTTCGCGAGATGGGCAAGCCCGGTGGAGGGATCCTGCTGGTCTCCCTGGGCACCGGTTCCTACACCCGCCCCTACCGGTACGAGGAGGCGCGGACCTGGGGCGTGGCGGGCTGGGCGCGGCCCATCCTCGATGTCATCTTCGACGGGGTGGGCGACACCGTGGATTACCAGCTCCGCCAGATCCTTCCCTCCGAGGCTGACGGATTCCGTGGCTACCACCGCTTCCAGACCACCCTGGCCCCGGACCTGAGCGAGATGGACGACGCCTCACCCGGGCACCTGGAGGGGCTCCACCGCATGGCCGAGCGGATCCTCACGGACCAGGCGCAGGAGATCGAGGCCCTGGCCCGGCGCCTGAGCGAGGCGCCGGAGGACTGATGCGGTCAAGGCGCCTTCTCGGTCCGGACCACCAGCACGTCGCAGGGGGCGAGGCGCACCACCCGGGCGGCGGTGCTGCCGAAAAGGAGGCGCTCCAGGGTGGAGTGGCCCACCTGGGCCACCACCAGCAGGGTGTCGGGATCTGCCTCAGACACCAGCTCCTCCGCCGGGCCGCCCCACTTCACGAGGGCCTGCGCCTCGGGGAAGGGCTTCAGCCAGTTCTGGAGCTGCTCGCGGGCATGGTCCTCCATGCTCTTCAGCCAGGCGGGATCGGGAAGGGCGATCTGGGCCTCCGGGAGCATGGGCGCCGGGGGCTGGAGGACGTGCATGGCGACCAGGGGCACGCCCAGTCGGACGGACCAGGCGCCGCCCCGTTCCAGGGCCTGATGGGAGGCCCCCGAGAAATCCACACCCACCAGCACGCGCTTGATCATGGCGACCTCCTGAAGGGACACCCCAAGATAAGTCCCGTTTCCTCAGCGAGCTTTGGGAAAGTTGGATGAATCTTGAAATACGAGTTTCAACACATATAATGGTTCCAGGAGGACGCCATGATCACCCTGAGGCGATCCGGAGACCGGGGACATTTCGATTTCGGATGGCTGGATACGCGCCACACCTTCTCCTTCGGGGACTACCTGGACCCGGAACACATGGGCTTCCGCAGCCTGCGCGTGATCAACGAGGACCGGGTCCAGCCCGCCAAGGGGTTCGGCACCCACGGCCACCGGGACATGGAGATCCTCACCTGGGTGCTCTCCGGAGCCCTGGAGCACCGCGACAGCCTGGGCACCCACGGCGTCATCCGCCCCGGCGAGGCGCAGGTCATGAGCGCGGGCACGGGCATCCGCCACAGCGAGTTCAATGCCTCGGAGGCAGAGCCGGTTCACTTCCTCCAGATCTGGATCCTGCCCGAGCGCCCGGGGCTGACCCCCCGCTACGGCCAGGTGGCCTTCCCCGACGGCGACCTGCGGAACCGCCTGCAGCTCATCGCCAGCCCCGACGGGGCCGAGGGTTCGGTGACGGTGTTCCAGGATGTGCGCATTTCCGTGGCGCGGCTGGACCCGGGCCGCGAGGTTCCCCTCGCCCTGGCGCCGGGGCGCGCCGGGTATCTCCAGGTGGCCACCGGTTCGGTGGTTCTGGACGGCCTGACGCTTCACGCCGGCGACGGTGCGCGCATCGAAGGGGAGGAGGTCCTCGCCCTCGCCGCCGCCGGTCCTTCGGAAGTCCTCTTCTTCGATCTCGCCTGAGGTGCCCATGGCCACCAAGTCCGTCCGCTTCCTCGTCCCCGGCCTGCCCACGCAGGACGGCAACCGCGTCCCGCTCACGCGCCTGGTTCCGGGGCAGGGCCAGCAGGGCGGGGAGGCCTTCCGCGCCATGGACCCCTTCCTGCTCATGGACCATTTCGGGCCCATGGTGCTGCCGCCGGGGACGGACGCGGGCTTCCCGCCCCATCCCCATCGCGGCTTCCAGACGCTCACCTACCTGATCCAGGGCGCCTTCCGCCACCGGGACAGTACCGGGGGATCGGGCCTCCTGCGGCCCGGCGGCGCCCAGCTCATGAACGCCGGGGCGGGCATCGTCCACGAGGAGATGCCGGTGCCGGAACACCTCGAGACGGGCGGACCCATCGAGGGGGTCCAGCTCTGGATCAACCTGCCGAAGGCCGCCAAGGGGTCCGCCCCGGGCTACACGGACCTCCAGCCCGAATCCATGCCCTGGCAGGCCCTTCCGGGGGGACGCATCCGCGTGCTGGCGGGCACCTGGGCGGGTACCACCGGCCCGGCGATCACCCCGGCCCGCATCGCCTACGCCCACCTGGAGCTGGAACCCGGGGCCCGGTTCCAGCAGGCCATCCCCGAAGGCTGGCTGGCCGCCGTGGTGCCCCTCCATGGCTCGGCCCGCATCGAGGGGACGGAGGTCCCGGCCGACACGGTGGCCCTGCTGGGCGATGGGGGCACCCTGGCCCTGGAGGCGGCCAGCCACGTCAGCCTCATGCTGCTGGCCGGCGAACCCCTGGGGGAGCCCATCGCCCACTACGGACCGTTCGTGATGAACACCCGGGAGGAGATCGAACAGGCCCTGCAGGATTACCAGCGTGGACGGATGGGGAGGCTGGACTGACAGTCCCGCCCGACTCAAGATATCGCCGGGGTGGCCGATGGGCCTGGAAACCCGAGGTATTCCCGTGTCCTTCCTCCGCAACCGCCCAGGTGCAGGCTCTGGCCCGGAGCCAGGCCAGGTCGGGGACGGCCTTCCGGCCGAGCTGACCTCGGATCTCCAGGGGATCGGCATGGTCCTGAACCGGGCCGCCGTCGGTGCGGCGCGGACCTCGCTGCGCCTCCAGACGCTGGCCGGGGCCACCCAGCGGATCCTGGCCAGCTCCAGTGAGATCCAGGGGGCCCTGGCGGGTCTCGATGGGACCATCCAGGGGGCTGCGCGGGCCGCCGAGGGCGGCGCAGACAGCTCCCGCCGCATGGCCAGCCTCAGCCAGGAGGGGCTGCAGGCCAGCGAGCAGTCCATCGCGACCGTGCATGAGCTCCGCCGCCAGACGGGGCTCACGGACGAGAGGCTCCAGGCCCTCATGGAGAAGATCCTCCAGGTGACCGAAGTCTCCAAGGTCATCGAGGAGATCGCGAACAGGACCGGCCTGCTCAGCCTCAACGCGGCCATCGAGGCGGCCCATGCCGGCGCGGCAGGACGGGGCTTCGCCGTGGTGGCCGACGAGGTCCGCAAGCTCGCCGACCGCACCTCCCAGCAGACCCACGAGATCGGCGCGCTGCTGACCGCCATCCAGGGGGACCTGCAGCCGGCCCGGGAGGCCATGGACCGGAGCCTCGATCTTGCGGCCCGCACCAGCGACCAGGTGGAGGCCGTGGGGCAGCGCCTTTCGGGGCTGGCGGAGCTGGCGAGCGAGGCCGCAGGGCACGTGGATCTCATCGCCCAGTCCTCCCTGGAGCAGGCCGGCGCCGCCCGGACGCTCCTGGACGCCTCTCGCAGCCTGGTGGATTCCACCGGCCACCTGAAGGGCGAGACGGAGGCCCTGGCCCAGGACACCTTCCACCTCACCACCCAGACGGAGGCCGGCTACCGGCATCTGGCGCCCTACGACACGGGCTCCGTCTTCCACCGGTCCCTGGCCCTGGGCCGCGAGCTGGCCCGGCGTTCCGCGGAGGTGCTGGAGGCGCCGGTGAAGGGGGGGAGCCTCCGGCTGGAGGAGGTGCTGGACCTCCGCTACACCGAGATCCGGGGGGAGGCCATCCGGGGCCTTTCGTCCCGCTTCAACGTGGACCGCGTGCCGCCGGAAGGGTTCACGCCGCCGAAATTCCACACCGCCTACGACATGCAGGTGGATCCCCCCCTCCAGGCGATCTTCGACGAGATCCTGGGCCGGGAACCCCATCTCATCTTCGCCCTCATCATCGACCTCAACAGCTACGCCCCCGCCCACAACACGCGCTTCGCCCAGGACTGGACAGGGATTCCCGAGAAGGACCTGGTCGGCAACCGGGTGAAGCGGTTCTTCACGGACAACCGGGTCCTGGTGCGGGGCGGGCGGCACGGCGTCGGCGAGGCCGGGGAGGCCCTGCCGGAACGCGCCACCCGGGACGCCTTCCGCCGGGTGGGCGCGAAGCTCGTGGAACCCGAGGGCGGGTGCCGGGACTTCCTGGTGCAGACCTATGCCCGGGACACCGGGGCCCTGGTGACGGTGCTGACCGTGCCGATCTACGTGATGGGTCAACGCTACGGCGCCAGCCTCCTGGGCTGGACCGAGGACTGATCAGACCGGCTTCGCCTCCAGCTTCCGGATGAGGGCGAAGCGCCCCAGGGCGAGCTTCGGCAGGGCGCGGGCCAGGGCCTCGCGACTGCAGCTCAGGACCTCGCACCAGGCGTCCACGGGGATCTCGCCACCTTCGGCATGTTCCGCGGCCCAGCCTTCCCACAGGGCGCCCAGGGCCGCCGCCTCCGGCTCCTGCCGATCCCGCCAGCTGCGCTCCTGGGGCCGCCGCGGCGCGTGGAAGGTGGTGCCCTGCAGCTTCAGGGGCAGGAAGGCCTGGGGGCGGTCGTAGTCGTCGTGGGAGTAGTGGTAGCCCTGGCCCATGCCCGCCTTGCGGGACGTGGCGGTGTGGGCATCCCGGATGGCCTCGGGGATGGGCGCGTCGTCGGCGCCCAGGGCGGCGTCGATGGCGAGGACGGTGGCGTTGCTCTTGGCGGCGTTCGCCACGTAGATCACGGCCTGGGCCAGGGGGATGCGGGCCTCGGGCCAGCCGATCTGCTCCACGGCGCGGCTGGCGGCCTCGGCCAGGATGAAGGCCTGGGGGTCGGCGTTGCCCACGTCCTCCGCGGCGCAGACCATGAGCCGGCGGGCGATGAAGCGGGGATCCTCGCCGCCCCGGATCATGCGGCTGAGGTAGTACAGCGCCGCGTCGGCGTCCGAACCCCGCAGGCTCTTCTGGAAGGCGCTGGCCAGGTCGTAGTGGCCGTCGGCCCGGTCGAACATCATCCGGCCGCCCAGGGCGCCCTGGAGGGATTCCAGGTCCGGGTCCGGCATCTCCAGCCAGGTCTCGAGGCCCGACAGCGCCGAGCGCAGATCACCCCCGGCCCAGTGGGAGAGCCACTCGAAGACCTCGGCGGGCTCCGGCGTGCCGGGCCGCTCCTTCGCCCAGGCCCGCTTGAGCACCTGCTGGATGTGGGCCGGCTCCAGGCCCTTGAGGGCGATGAGCTGGCAGCGGCTCCGCAGCGCGGGGTTCAGGTAGAAGGCCGGATTCTCCGTGGTGGCGCCGATGAGGATGGCCTCGCCGCGCTCCAGGAAGGGCAGGAGGATGTCCTGCTGGGCCCGGTTGAAGCGGTGGATCTCATCCAGGAACACCACCGGCGGCACGTTCCGGAAGAGGGGCATCTCGCGGCTCTCCTGGAGGAACTTCTTCAGTTCGGCGGCGCTGCCGCTGACGCCGGAGAACTCCCGGAAGCCGTGGCCTGTGGCTTCGGCCAGGATCCGCGCGAGGGTCGTCTTGCCCGTGCCCGGCGGCCCCCACATCACCATGGAGGGCAGGCGGCCCCCCGCCGTGAGCCGGGTCAGCGCCCCCTTCGGCCCCAGCAGGTGGGCCTGGCCCACCACCTCGTCCAGGGAGGCGGGCCGCAGGCGCTCGGGAAGGGGGACATGGGACATGGCGGACCTGGAGTCCAGCCTACCAGCGCCCTAAGAGTGCCTAACAAAACCCCCACAGGGCCGCGCGAGGGCCGCCGGGCGAGCGAGGCGAGGAATGCGAGAAGACGCGTAGCGGGTACTACGCGCGACGAGCGTGACGCGGCATCGCGACGCCCGCCGACCCTCGCCCGGAGGGAGAAAGCCAGGTGGGCGCCCCGCGGCGTCACGGCCCTTGAACGATGTCCCGCATCGCCCTGCGGGCCCTTCCTTGCTGTGCATCCCACCCGGCTTTCTCGCGGCCTCGTGGGGGTTTTGTTAGGCACTCATATGCTAGGCTCCGGGCATGCTGCCGGCCTACGAACGCGATCCTTTTGCGATGTCCCTGGAGACCCGCATCCTGCGCTGCGGGGAGGAGCAGGGGCGCCCCTTCGCGATCCTGGAGGACACGATCCTCTACCCCGAGGGCGGCGGCCAGCCCTGTGACCTGGGGACGATCAACGGTGTGGCCGTGCTCGACGTGCAGAAGCGCGGCGGGGAGATCCGGCACACCCTCGCGGCGCCCCTCCCCGAGGGCCCGGCCGACCTGCGGCTGGACTGGGCCCGGCGTTTCGACCACATGCAGCAGCACACGGGCCAGCACCTGCTTACGGCGGTGGCCCAGGACCGGTTCAAGTGGGAGACCACGGCCTTCCACCTGGGGGCCGGCGTCTGCGACATCGAGCTGGACGCCCCGTCCGTCCCACCGGCGGAGATGGCGCGGCTGGAGGAGGCCGTGGCCGCCGAGATCCGCGCCGGCCGGGAGATCACGGCGCGCCGCGTGGACCCCGAGGCCTACGCCAAGGAGGCAGTGCGCTCCCGGGGCCTGCCCGAGGGCCACACCGGGGACATCCGGCTGGTGGCCATCGCGGGGGTGGACCTGAACACCTGCGGCGGCACCCACCTGCGCCACACGGGCGAGATCGAGGCCCTCAAGCTGCTGGGGACCGAATCGATCCGCGGGGGCACGCGGCTCTTCTACGTGGCGGGGGCCCGGGCCCGGGCCCGGCTGGGCGCCCACGAACTCCGCAATGCGGCCCTCCGCACCCTGCTGGGGGCTCCGGATGAGGACCTGGTCCAGGCCCTGCAGGCGAAGCTGGGCCAGCTCCAGGCGGCCGATCGGCGCGGGCGGAAGCTGGAGGAGGAACTGGCGGAGCTCCAGGGGGTGGCTCTGGCTGCGCGGCCGGAGACCCTGGTGGAAGCCCATTTCGAGGGCCGCGACATGGCCTTCCTCCAGAAGCTGGCCCGCCAGATCCTCGCGGCGGACCCGGCCAAGGCCGTGTTCCTCACCTCGGACCTGGCGGGCCAGGGGCTGTTCCTGCTCAGTGCCGGCGAGGCCTCGGCGCTGGACATCCCCGTCCTCGGCAAGGCGGTGGCCGCCCTCCTCGGCGCGAAGGGCGGCGGCTCAGGGAAGAGCTTCCAGGGCAAGGCGCCCGGCCTGGCGGCCCGCGCCGGGGCCCTGGTCCGCCTGCGGGAACCGGAGGGCTGAGCCATGGCCGGGCCCCTGCATCCCTGGATCGCGGGCCCCCTCAAGGTGCTGGCCTGGGGTTTCGGGGCCTACGCCGCGCTCTGCCTGGCCGCCTTCCTGCTCCAGCGGCGGATGATGTACTTTCCCGATCGGAGCACCGAGCCCGAGGCCGTCCGCCAGGGAGCCCGGCTGGGACTCGCGCCCTGGCGGGACGGGGCGGGCCGCCTCCTGGGCTGGCGCCGCCCAGGACCCGGCGGCAGCCGCCCGCGGGTGATGGTGATCCATGGCAATGCCGGCGACGCCCTGGGCCGGGTGGACTACCTGCCGGTGCTGGAAGCCGCGGGGTTCGAGGGGGTGTTGCTGGAATACCCGGGCTACGGTCCCCGGCCGGGCGGGCCTTCGGAACGCGCTCTCGTGGCGGACGGGCGGGCCGCCCTGCGGCAGCTGAAGGCCGAGCGTCCTGGGCCGGTGCTGCTCCTCGGCGAGAGCCTGGGCTCCGGCGTGGCGGTGCAGGTGGCCGCGAGGGAATCCGGCGCCGTCGCCGGCCTGCTCCTGGTGACGCCCTTCGCCAAGTTGACCGAGGTGGTGGCCCACCACTATCCATTCCTTCCCATGCGGCTGCTGCTCCGGGACCGCTGGGACAGCCTGGGCGCCATCGGCGGCTATGGAGGGCCCGTGGCCGTCCTCGTGGCCGGCCGGGACGAGGTGGTGGGCGCCGGCCAGGGCCGCCGCCTGGCCGCGGCCGTGCCCGGTCCGGTCCAGGTCCGGGAAGTGCCCTGGGCCGACCACAACGGCCTGCCCCTGGGGCCGGGACAGGCGCCCTGGCCGGAGCTGCTGGACTTCCTCCGCGCCCACGGGGGGATGGGACAATGACCCCATGGACCTGACCTACCTCGACCACAACGCCACCACGGCCCTCGATCCCGAGGCCTTCGAGGCCATGCGGCCCTGGTTCACGGAGCGCTTCGGCAACGCCAGCTCGGCCTATGCCCTGGGGCACCTGTCGGACGGCGCCGTGGTGGCGGCGCGGGAGCAGGTCGCCTCCCTGGTGGGCTGCACCCCTGCGGAGATCGTCTTCACCTCCGGGGGCACGGAGAGCCTGAACCACGCGGTCCGGGGGGCCTGGGAGGCCTTCCCCTCGAAGCGGCACCTGGTCGCCACCGCCGTGGAGCATCCCGCGGTGCGGGCGCTGGTGGCCTGGTGGCGGGCCATGGGCGGCGAGGCCACGGACGTGGGCGTGGACGCCGAGGGGCGCCTCGACCTTGCGGCCCTGGAGGCTGCCGTGCGTTCCGAGACCGCCCTGGTCGCCGTGATGGCCGCCAACAACGAATCGGGCGTGCTGTTTCCCGTGCCCGAGGCGGGCCGGATCGCCAGGGCGAAGGGGGCGCTGTTCCTGGTGGACGCCACCCAGGCCATGGGCAAGGTCCCTGTGGATGCCGCCGCCTGGGGCGCGGACCTCCTCAGCCTCAGCGGCCACAAGTTCCACGGCCCGAAGGGCACGGGGCTGCTGATGATCCGGCGCGGCGTCAGGCTCAAGCCCTTCATGCTGGGAGGCTCCCAGGAGCGGGGCCGTCGCGGCGGGACGGAGAACGTGCCGGGCCTCGTGGGCCTGGGGAAGGCCGCGGAGCTGGCCCTTTCGCGGCTGCCGGAGATGGCGCGGGTGCGGGCCCTGCGGAATCGGTTCGAATCGGAGCTGGCCGCGCGGGTTGCCGATCTCCGCATCCACGGGGCCGGCGCGGAGCGTCTCCCGAACACCAGCCTGGTGGGCTTCGCCGGAGTCGAGGGCGAGGCCGTGCAGTTGAAGCTGGCCGAGCAGGGCGTCTGCGTCTCCACGGGCAGCGCCTGCAGCACCGGCATGCGCGAGCCCAGCCACGTGCTGCGGGCCATGCAGGTGCCGGAGGCCTTCGCCCACGGCACGGTGCGCTTCAGCCTGGGGCGGGGCACGACCGACGCCCAGATCGACCGGGTGCTGGACCTGCTGCCGGGGATCGTGGCGGATCTGCGGGGGGCCGGCCTGATCCCTGGGAAATGAATGCCACGAAGGGCACGAATTCAAAAGCAGGACCACGAAGAAGGGGGGTGTCTGGCCTGACGCTCGGCGCGTTCCCCGAGGCAGACGGCCTTCCCTTCGTGCCTGCCTTACCCTTCGTGGAGATCCTTTCCCGCGTCCCCGAGCCGGAGCAGCCCGGCCATGTAGTGCTCCAGCGCGTAGGGCAGCCAGCGGTGGCCGGGCAGGCCGCGGCTCAGGTAGCCCATGTGGCCGCCGTGGTCCTCCAGGTGCAGGTGGACCAGGGGCGACTTCGGGGTCTCTGCGTGGTGCTGCCAGGGGATGAAGGGATCGTCCTTGGACTGGAGGATGACCGTGGGCACGGAGATCCTGCTCAGGTGCGCGCGTGCGGAGCAGCGGGCGTAGTAGTCGTCGGCGTCCCGGAAGCCGCCGGCCTTCGAGGTGTAGGCGTTGTCGAAGTCCCGCAGGCTCATCAGGGGGCTGGTGGCGTACTGGTCGGGGATGAGGCCGTCGGCCACGCGTTCGCGGATGGCCTTCCGGCAGCGCCGGATGAATCGCAGCTCGTAGAGGCGGCTGAGGCCGGCATGGATGGTTCGGGAGCAGGCGCCGAGGTCCACCGGGGCGTTCACGGCGATGGCCAGGTCCGGGCGGGCGGCCGGTTCCGGCAGGCCGCCGCCGAGGTTCAGGAGCAGGGCATTGGCGGAGAGGGAGAAGCCGATGGCCAGCTGGCGCAGGCCAGGATGCCGTTCCCGGGCGGCGGCGAAGGCCGCGCCCAGGTCGTCCCCGGAGCCGCTGTGGTAGGGCCGGGCGGCCAGCCCCCGTCCCTCGCCGCAGCCGCGGTGGTTCACCGACCAGACGTGATGGCCCGCCCCGCGCGCGACGCTCGCCGCGCGGCGCACGTAGTGGGCCTGGTCGTCCCCGCCGAGGCCGTGGAAGACCAGCACGAGCACGTCCGTTTCGCCGGGGTAGTGGCGGCCCGCCAGCTGGTCGCCGCCGGGCAGGGGGATCCGGAAGGGGATGGAGGCATGGGCCGGGAACTCGCCCGGAAGGTAGTTGCCGAGGATCGTCTGCAGATGGCCGCCCCGCGCCCAGCGCGGCGGGCGGCAGGACAGCGGCGGTGGGGCGAGGGTCAGCATCCCTCCATGCTGACCTCAGTCGTTGCGCTTGAACACGAGCTTGTAGCTGAAGGGATTGTCCAGTTTCGGATGGGTGTAGGTCACCTGGAGGGCCAGGCTCTCGCCGTCCTTGCGCATGGAGTAGACGTGCTTCAGGGTGTAGCCGTCGCCCTGGAGGGTCTGGATCATGGTCGGCCCCTCCTGGGCGAGGGTGGCCTTGAACATCTCCCCATCGCTGCGCTTCCAGTCGGTGACGGTGCCGTCGGCAGGCGTATCCACGGGGACTTCCCGGCCCATGGTCACCGTGAAGCTGTCCCCGGCCAGGATGTCGAGCTTGTCGAAGGCCTTGCAGGCGTTCTGGAGCTTCTTCTTCCAGAAGAGGCGCATCGCGAAGTTCATGTCCTTCACCTGGGCGTCGATCTGCTCCTCCAGGTTGTCGCTCTTCGCGGCGACCAGCGACCACTCGCCATCCCAGTCCACCTTGCGCACCTGGGCCGACTCTTTCGCGGGCGCAGGCTTGGCCTTCTGGGCGGCGAGGGGCAGGACGAGCAGGCACGCGAGGATGAACGGGACCGGACGCATGGGATCTCCAGGAACGGGGGGTTCATGGAGCCTACACCTCCCGCCAGGGGACTGGGAATATGCCGTTGTGATCGCAGTAACAAATCCGGGGATTGATGACCCGGCAGGAAGGATCCCCTGAGACGCGGTGTAAGCTGTGGGTCCAGCCCGGAAGGGCCCCCCAAAGCGAGGAGAATGGCGATGAAACGCAAGCAGGAAGCCCTCGACTACCATTCCCAGGGACGGAAGGGAAAGATCGAGGTGGTGGCCACCAAGCCCTGTTCCACCGCTCGGGACCTCTCCCTGGCCTACTCTCCCGGCGTGGCCGAGCCCTGCCTCGAGATCGAGAAGAACCCCGAGGACGCCTACAAGTACACGGCCAAGGGCAACCTGGTGGCCGTCATCTCCAACGGCACCGCCGTGCTGGGCCTGGGTGACATCGGCGCCCTCGCCGGCAAGCCGGTGATGGAGGGCAAGGGTGTCCTGTTCAAGCGGTTCGCGGACATCGACGTGTTCGACATCGAGGTGGACGAGAAGGACATCGACCGGTTCTGCCAGGTGGTGAAGGCCCTGGAGCCCACCTTCGGCGGCATCAACCTGGAGGACATCAAGGCCCCCGAGTGCTTCGAGATCGAGACCCGCCTGAAGAAGGAGATGAACATCCCCGTCTTCCATGACGACCAGCACGGGACGGCCATCATCAGCACCGCGGCGCTGATGAACGCCTCGGAGGTCGTGGGCAAGAAGCTCGGTGACATGAAGGTGGTGTTCAGCGGCGCCGGCGCCTCTGCCATCGCCTGCGCCAACATGATGGTGAGCGCGGGGGTCAAGCTGGAGAACCTCTGGCTCTGCGACACCAAGGGCCTGGTCTACACCGGCCGCAAGGAGGGCATGAACGTCTACAAGGAGCGCTTCGCCAAGCCGAGCGATTGGCGCACCCTGGCCGACACCATCGCGGGCGCCGACGTGTTCGTGGGCTGCTCCAGCAAGGGAGCGCTGACGCCCGAGATGGTCAAGAGCATGGCGAAGGACCCCATCGTCTTCGCCCTGGCCAACCCCGATCCCGAGATCGACTACCCCCTGGCCAAGGCCACCCGGTCCGACATCATCATGGCCACGGGACGTAGCGACTACCCGAACCAGGTGAACAACGTCCTGGGCTTCCCCTTCATCTTCCGCGGCGCCCTGGACGTGCGCGCCACGGAGATCAACGAGCCCATGAAGCTCGCCGCGGCCAAGGCCCTGGCCGCCCTGGCGAAGGAGGAGGTGCCGGAGTCGGTGGTGAAGGCCTACGCTGGCCAGAAGTTCAGTTTCGGCCCCGAGTACATCATCCCCAAGCCCTTTGATCCCCGCGTGCTCCTGTGGGTCGCCCCCGCCGTGGCCAAGGCCGCCATGGACACCGGCGTGGCCAAGCAGCCCATCGCCGACATGCAGCAGTACAAGGAGCGCCTCGAGGGCCTCCAGGGCCGCAGCAAGGATGTCATCCGCAGCGTCGTGAACCGGGCGAAGTCGAACCCCAAGCGGGTGGTCTTCCCCGAGGGCGACCATCCCCTGATCCTCCAGGCCGTGGCCCAGATGGTGGACGAGGGCATCTGCATCCCCATCCTCCTCGGCGATCCGGACCGGATCAAGTCCGTGGCCATGGACCGCGGCATCGACGTCAGCGGCATGGAGATCCTGGATCCCGGTTCCGTGTCCTGGCGCCAGGAGGCGGAGGACGCCTTCTTCGACATCCGCAAGCGCCGGGGCGTCACGCACTCCGAGGCCAAGCGCCTGATCCGCCGCCGGATCTACTTCGGGGCCATGATGTGCCGCCTGGGCAAGGCCGATGGCCTTATCGCGGGCCTGACGATGTACTACCCCGAGACCATCCGGCCCTGCCTCGAGGTGATCGGCACCCGCAAGGGCGTCAAGCGCGTGTGTGGCGTCTACACCATGGTGCTGAAGAACCGCGTCCTGTTCTTCTCCGACACCACCATGAACATCGAGCCGAGCAGCGAGGAACTGGCCGAGATCGCCCTCCTCACGGCCGATCTGGCCAAGGACACCTTCAACATGGATCCCCGGGTCGCGATGCTCTCCTTCTCCGATTTCGGGAGCGTCGAACATCCGCTGGTCCGCAAGGTGCAGAAGGCCGTCCAGATCGTGAAGGCGCAGCGGCCGGACCTGAAGTGCGACGGCGAGATGCAGGCCGATACAGCCCTGGGCGCCGACATCCTGGCCGAGGACTATCCCTGGGTGGACATGCCAGGCGGGCCGAACGTGCTGATCTTCCCCGACCTCACCAGCGGCAACATCGGCTACAAGCTGGTGCAGCGGCTGGCGGGCGCGGAGGTGATCGGACCCATCACCTGCGGCATGGCCGCACCGGTGCACGTGCTGCAGCGGCACAGCGACCTGAACGACATCGTCCACCTCACGGCCCTCACGGTCGTGGAGGCTCAGAAGAAGTAGCGATCGGCCATTGGCTGTCGGGCGGGGGCCTTCGGGCCCCCGCTGCTATGCTGGGCCCGACAGTGGAGTCCTGATGGCGGATGTGCTCTGTGCCTGGTGTGGGGCCTGGATCCGGACGGGCGGGATCGACCATTCCCATGGCATCTGTCCCGCCTGCGCTCGCCGCCTCCGGGGCATACCCGACCTCCCGGAAGCCGAACTGGACGAACTCCCCTTCGGGGTCATCCTCCTTGCCGGGGATGGAACGGTGCTCACCTACAATCGAGCGGAGGAGGAACTGGCGGGCCGCCGGTCCCAGGACGTGATCGGTCGGAATTTCTTCACCGAGGTGGCTCCCTGCACCTCTGTGCAGGCGTTCCAGGGCCAGTTCGCGGCCTTCTGCCAAGGGCCGGAACCCTCGCGGACGTTCCAGTTCACCTTCCGCTTCCCCACGGGCCTCGCGAAGGTCCAGATCCTCTTCCTGCACAAGGCGGCCGGGGGCGTGGTGGTCGTCCGCAGGCTGGAGTGAGGGGACCGGGTCCGGCAGGTATCATGGGGGCCCTGGAGGCCCGTCATGTACCACATCGTCGAATCGGGTAAACCCTTCGAGCAGGCGGCCGCGGACCTTGAGGCGGCGGTCAAGGCCGGCGGGTTCGGGGTCCTGTACGTCCACGACCTGGGGAACACCCTGAGGAGCAAGGGGCAGCCCTTTACTGAGCAGTGCCGGATCTTCGAGGTCTGCAATCCCTTGCAGGCGGCCAAGGTGCTCGCCCGGGACCTGCGCCTGAACATGGCCCTGCCCTGTCGGATCTCGGTCTACACCGAGCAGGGGCGCACCCGGATCGGCCTGATCCTGCCGGCGGAGATGCTGGCGGGACTCACGCAGGACGAGGCCCTGCGGCCCGTGGCCGCCGAGGTGGAAGCAGCGCTCGTCGGCATGGTGGACGCCGCCCGCTGAGGCGGGAACACCTAGGGTCTGTTTTCAAAGTGGGGTGCGGCCGCGCAAGGGGCGCCGCCCAAGCGAGGCCAGGAAAGCGACGAAGGCGATAGCGGCACTATCGACGAGGAGCTTGACGCAGCATCGCGCCGGGCGCCGCCCCTTGCCCTTCGGGACGTGGCCAGCCGCACCCCTGGCGGCGTTGCCGACCTTGAACGATGTCCCGCATCGCCCTGCGGTCGGCGCCTTCCCATGGGCGCGGCTGGCCGGCGTCGCGGCTCACATCCACTTTGAAAACAGACCCTAGCCCTGTCGCAGCTGCTGCATCCAGGCCTGGATTTCCGGATCGGGCTCGGGGCTGAGGCGGAGGGCCTCCTGGAGATCCTCCAGGGCTGGGCCGGGTTCCCCCCGCTGCAGGTGGACGAAGGCCCGCTCCTTCCGGGGACGGGGGTTCGAGGGCTCCAGGAGGATGAGGTGGGTGCCGGTCCACAGCGCCTCCTCCCAGAACTCCGCATGCAGGTAGCGGAGATGGAGGTTCCGCACCAGCCGCGCCAGGATCTGGCGGTCCGGCACCGGGCGCAGCATGGCGGGATGGAAGGCGACCTTGCCGCCCGTGGTCGCGGCGACGATCTCGGAGCCCCGCTCTGCGCCAACGGGACGGCCGCCGTTGAAGGGATCGAAGCACAACAGGCCGAGGTCCGTGCGGATCCCTGTGATGAAGTGGCCCGGCAGGCCCACGCCCACGGCGTCGAAGCCCAGGCGTCGGGCCAGGTCGATCCACAGGATGGAGAGGGCGATGGGGAGGCCCTTGCGGCGCGCCACCACCTGGGGCAGCAGGGCGTTCTCCGGGGCATCGTAGGTGTCGCGGTCCCCCTGGAAGCCCAGCTCCTGGAACATCAGCTGGTGGAGGGCGTCGATCGCCTGATGGAGGTTCCAGGGCAGCGGCATGCGCCCCGCCAGGATGAAGGCCCAGTCATCCAGCTGCTGGAGCACAGGCGCTGGATCAGGGTCCTCCAGCGCGGGGGAGACGGCGTGGATCGCGCCCTCCGCGAGGTTCCGGCAGTCCGGATCCGCGCGGAGATGCTCCAGCAGGGACATCAGCGCCGCCGGAACCAGCCCCGCGCCAGCCAGGCGAGGCAGAGGAGGCCGAAGGCGGCCAGGGACCAGCGCTGCCAGCGTTCCGTGGCGCCCAGGGCCTTCCGGGCTTCCTCGGCCTTCCGGGCATTCTCCTCGATGGAAATCTTGGACTGGGCCTCGCGTGCATCCGTCACGGCCTTCCGCTCGGAGTCCCGGGAGGCCCGCAGCTCCTCGGCAGCGGCGTCCTTCTCGTCCTGGAGGCCGAGCACGGCCACGCGCTGGAGGCGGGGGCGCGGGTGGCCGCGGTGGCGCAGGGGCACGGCGCCGGTATCGTCCTGGAGCGTGGCATCGTCCTGGCCCGAATCCAGGCTGTCGGCCAGGTCCTGGATGTCGGCCCGGAGGTCGCTCAGCTGCCGGTTCTGCTGGTGGAGCTGGGCTCCCTGGATCCACAGGAGGCCGACCTGGACCGACAGGAGCAGGGGCACGATCCATCTCAAGGCGGAGCGGCGCGGCATCAGACCTCCCTCCCCAGGATAAACAGGGTGCGGTCATCCAGGTTCTGGGCGTCGAAGGCGGCCACGTCCCGAAAGACCGCCTCGCAGGCGGCGCGGGGGCTGCCGATTCCCCAGAGGCGGCGGAGCTGGGCGCAAAGGCGCGGCACGCCGTAGAGCTCGCCCTGCTTGCTCATGGCTTCTGACAGTCCGTCGCTGTAGAGCACCAGCCAGCCCTTCGGGGGGAGGACGCCTTCCATCACCTCCCAGTCCCCGGGGCCCGCGGGGCGGAGGCCCAGCCCGCGCCCATGGGGGGCCAGCTCGCGCGAACAGTCCTCTGTGATCCCCTCCAGGAGCAGGGCCCCCGGGTGGCCGGCGCGGGCCAGCCGGTAGCGGCCTTCCGAGTCCCACTCCAGCAGGGCGAGGGTGAGGAAGCCCCGCTGGCCCAGGAGCTGGCGCAGCGTGTGGTCCATGGACTGCAGGATGACCTCCAGGGGCTGGTCCTCGCGCTGGGTGGCGTGCTCCAGCAGGGCGGTGGCCTGGGCCATGTAGAGGGCCGCGGCCAGGCCCTTGCCGCAGACGTCGCCCACGGCCGCCAGCCAGGTGCCGCTGGGCCGGCGCTTGACGAAGAGCAGGTCGCCGCCGGTCTCCAGGGCCGGCTCCAGGCGCAGGGCCACGTGGAAGCCGGGGATGGAGGGCGGCTCCGAGGTGATGAGGCCCTCCTGGATCCGCCGGGCCGTTTCCAGCTCCTGGCTCAGCCGTTCCTGGGCCAGGGTCCGCCGGTGGAGGATGGCCGTCTCCAGCACCATGCCGGCGGCCAGGGCCACCTCCCGAAGCAGCTCCCGGTCCTCGCGGCCGTAGTTCAGCTCGGCGTACTTCCCACCCAGGAGCACGGCCGCGTGGGGTTCGTCGCTGGCCATGAGCAGCACCAGGAGCTGGGCCTCCAGGGCATCGACATGCTCCCGCAGCCCTCCCCCCTGCTCGCGGATCCAGTCGGCCTCCTCACTCCCGAGGCCGAGCACCAGCTCCCGGTTCTCCCGGGCGAGGCGCAGCAGACCCGCCGGCAGGCTCAGGAACTGGGGCGGGTGGATCACCTTGCGGTCTTCGCGGTCGAGGCTCTCCGCCGCGGGCAGGAGGATCCGGCGGTCCTCCACTGGAAGGACCTCGAGCAGCTGCGGGCGGAAGGCCTCGCGGAGCGAAGTGGCGACCGACTTGAGGAGGGCCTCCTCGCTGAACCGCTTCCGCGGCTCGCGGATGGCGCCCAGGGCCGTCTCCCGGGCCGTGGAGAGGTCCCGGCGGAACTGCCTGCGGATCCCCCGCAGCAGCCAGCGGAGGCTCCAGCCCAGGGGCAGGGCCAGCAGGCCCACCAGGGCCCCGGCCCAGCCGGAGGGAATGGAGCTGAGGCTCAGGGAGAACACCCAGGCCAGGCCTCCCAGGTAGAGGGCCAGGGTGAGGCCGACCACGGCGAAGTAGGACACCCAGCGGAGCAGGGCCTTGCGGACGTCGAAGAGGCCGCGGCGGAAGATGGCGTAGGCGAAGCTCAGCGGCAGGAGCGGCAGGGGCACCGCGAAGATCCAGCTCTGCCGGCTGAAGATCTGGCTGGATCCGAACTTGGCCTGGAGGAGGACCATGGCCACCAGGTCGGCGCAGATGGCGGCCGTGACCAGGAGGCTGGGGATGAGCGTCCGGCGGAATCGGGCCCCCACCTGGAGGGTGCCCGCCACGAAGAACCCGAGGCCCAGGATGCCGGCGCCGATGTAGAGGACCTGGGGCAGCCAGTTCAGGAGGAAGGCGAGGAATCCGAGCAGCGCCGAAGGATCCGGCTTGCGGTCGAAGCCCAGGGCTTTGGCCGCGCCGTCTCCGAACGCGCGGATCAGGGTCAAGGTGGTGAGTACCAGCGCCATGGCCGCGAAGGTGGCGTAGAGCGCCCTGAGCAGGCGCCGGTTCTTCCGTGCCTCGAAGGGATGGGGGAAGCGGAGGAAGAAGTGCACCCAGAGGGGCGGGAGGAGGGCCCCCACCAGCCCGCCCGCCACGATGGTGGCGGCCATGACGGATCCTGGGACGTTGCCCATGATCCGGGTGCCGGAGAGCATCAGCGCTGTGCTGGCCAGGTAGAAGAAGTGTCGGGCGCTCTTGCGTTCCGCGGCCGAGACCACCACGAGCAGGGCGATGGCCCAGGCGATGAGCCCGTTGAGCAGCAGGGCCAGCTGGAGGAGGTCGAGGGGCTTCACCAGCCGGAGGGGCAGCTGGAGCAGGCGGCCCTGGCGCTTCACGGTGTAGATGAGGATCGTGCCCTCGCGCCGGGAGTTGATGTAGCGCTGGGCCTCCAGGGTTCCCGCATGCGTGGGCGCCCAGCGGTGTCCCTGGATGGCCACCAGCTCGTCGCCCTCCAGCAGGCCCGCCTCCTCGGCCACGCCATCCGGCATGATCTCGCGGATGGCAATGCGCTTCTCGTCCTTGACGTTCTCCACGATCCAGGAGCACTGGTCGTCGGAACGGGCGTACATCCACTGGTTCAGGTAGAAGGAACCCAGCGAGAACGCCAGCGCGACAAGGCTGATCCAGAGCAGGCGCCAGCGGATGCGTTTGAGGGTGGGGCTCATGGGACCTTTGTGGAAGAATGCCCGCATGGAGCGGATGGCGACAAATGAAAGGCCCTGCTGGGTGCTGGTGGGAGGCCGCCGGAGGCTCGGGCGGGCCCTGGCGGAGGATCTCGCCCGGGACCACGACCTGGTGTTGACGAGTTCCCGCCCCTGGGAGGGCGAGGACTGGCTGGCCGGGTTGTCCAGGAAAACACAGATCCGGACCCTTCACTGGGATGCGGAGCGTCCGGAGCTGGTGTCCCGCATGATGGCAGATCTGGAGGCCCTGGACACGGCCGGGGTGGTGATTTCCGGCGCGGTGATCGTGGCCGGCACCTTCCCCGAGGCGCCCCTCGGATCCTGGACTTCCGAGGCCCTTGAGGCCACCTGGCGGGTCAATCTGGGCTTCCCGCTCCTCTGCGCCCAGGCCCTGGCCCCGCGCCTGGCGGCGGGGGCCTGCCTCCAGTTCCTGCTGGACACCTCCATCCACCAGCCCTGGCTGAAGCGGCTACCCTACAGCGCGGCCAAGGGCGGCCTGGCCTCGGTGTTGCCCGGGCTCGCGCAGATCCTGGCCCCCCGGGTGCGGGTGGTGGGCCACGCGCTGGGGGCGGTGCTTCCGGCCGAGGGCAGCGACGAGGCCTTCCTGGCGGAGCGCACCCTGGTCAAGCACCTGGGCGATCCCGCGGATCTCTGCCGGGCCGTGCGCTACGCCGCCGCCAGCCCCTTCCTCACCGGCGAGATCCTCACCCTGGATGGCGGGCGCCGCTGGATCTGAGCCCTACTTCAGCGCCAGCACCTCGATCCGGGAGGGCAGGTCGGCGCTGTGGTAGACGTGCTGCTCGGCCTTGTGGAAGTCGCCGGGCTTGGCGTGGGGGATGTCGCAGAAGACCTGGGGATTGCGGTCCACCAGGGGGAACCAGGAGCACTGGACCTGGACCATGAGGCGATGGCCCTTCCGGAAGGTGTGGAAGACGTCCGGCAGGGTGAAGGCCACCTCGGTGGGCCGGCCGGGGACGAAGGGTTCGGGCGTGGTGAAGCTGTTCCGGAACTTGCCGCGGAGGGCGTCCCCGCGGATGAGCATCTGCTGGCCGGCCGCGTGCCAGCCCGGGGGGCAGTGCGCGGGATCCGGGGCATCGTCGGGGAAGACGTCGATGACCTTCACGATCCAGTCGCTGTCCGTGCCGGTGGTGCTGACGTGCAGCACGGGCAGGACGGGGCCCGCCAGGGTCAGATCCTCCGTCAGGGGCGCCGTCTCGTAGACCAGCACATCCGGACGGCGGGCGGCGAAGCGCTGGTCCTCGACCATGTAGGGGGCCGAGTAGTCGAAGCTGATGTCCTGGGTGTAGGGCACGGGCTTGGCGGGATCGCTCACGAAGGCGTCGAAGCCGTCCGCGGCCCCGGGGCGGGTGAAGCTGATGCGGCCCTGGGATTCCAGGTAGAAGCTCAGGGGCTTCGCCTGCTTCGGGGGCCAGGCGTCGAAGGTGCGCCACCGGTTGCTCCCGGTCTCGAAGACCGTGGCCTTGGGCAGGGCGGGGCCGGGGACGTCCTTCAGGTAGTGGTTGAAGAAGGGCAGTTCCACGTCCTGCTCGAACCAGGCGGCGGTCTTCGACCCGAACTCGGCGGTGCCGATGCGGCTGCCGTCTCCGCCGGCCCACTGCCCGTGGGTCCAGGGGCCCATCACCAGGTGGCTGTCCGTCGCGGGGCTCTTCTCCGTCAGGGTGCTGGCGCAGGCCAGGGCGCCGAAGAGGTCCTCCGCGTCGAACCAGCCGCCCACGGTGAGCACGGCGGGTTTCACGCCGCGCAGGTGGGGGCGCAGGTTCCGGGCCTGCCAGTAGGCGTCGTACGTGGTGTGCCGGATGTACTCCTCCCAGATGCCCTCGGGGGCCTGTTTCACCTTGCCTTCCAGGCCGGCCACGGGGCCCGCGTCCAGGTACCACTGGTAGCCGTCGGGCGTGCCCACCTCCGTGACCTCGGGCCGGTCGGGCGAGGGGGCGTCGTGGCGGCTGTGGAAGAAGAGGAAGAACCCGAAGTTGGCGGTGAGCTGGAAGGCGCCCCGGTGGTAGCTGTCGTCGCCCTCCCAGAGGTCGATCATGGGGGCCTGGGGCGAGACCGCCTTCAGGGCCGGATGGCCGCAGAGCATGCCCTGGGCGGTGTAGTGGCCGGGGTAGCTGATGCCCCACATGCCCACCCGGCCGTTGTTGTCGGGGAGGTGCTTCACCAGCCAGTCGATGGTGTCGTAGGTGTCCGTGGTCTCGTCGGTGTCCTTGGGGCCCTTGGCCGGGTTCACGGGCCGCGCGTCCACGAAGGTGCCCTCGCTCATGAAGCGGCCCCGCACGTCCTGGTAGGCCACGATGTAGTCCTGGTCCGCGAAGGCGGGCGAAGGGCCCACGCCCCGCCGATAGGCGCCCTCGCCGTAGGGACCGACACCGTAGGGCGTGCGTTGCAGAAGGATGGGATGGGGGCGGCTCGTGTCCTTCGGCAGGTAGATGGACGTGAACAGCCTCACACCGTCCCGCATGGGGATGAGGACCTCGCGCTTGGTGTAGCGGGCCATGACCGGGTTCGGGGGCTCGGGCGCCTGGGCGGCCAGGGGACCCAGGACGGCGCAGAGGACCGGGAGGAGCAGGAAGCGGCGGAGGGGCATGGCACTCCTGGAAAAGGGATGATGCTCCCACAGGAGGCTGCCCCTGCGGAAGCACCATGGGAGAATCCATCGGACAGGAGCCGTCCCGCATGAAGTTCAAGGTCAACGAAGTCTTCCATTCGATCCAAGGCGAGGGCGCCCGGGCGGGCCGTCCCTGCTTCTTCATCCGCCTCACGGGCTGCCCCCTGCGCTGCTCGTACTGCGACACCGAGTACGCCTTCCACGACGGGACCCTGCGGGAACTGGAGGACCTGCTCGCCGAGGTGCGCCAGCGCCTGGGGCCGCCGCGCAAGGGCCCCAGCGCTCCTTTCGTGGAGCTCACCGGCGGCGAGCCCCTCGCCCATCCCCAGGCCCCGGACCTGCTGCGGGCCCTGCTGGGCCAGGGCTATGAAGTCGCCCTGGAGACCGCTGGCAGCCACGACCTGGCCCCCGTGCCCCGGGAGGTCATCAAGATCGTGGACCGCAAGACCCCGGGCAGCGGGGAGGTGCACCGCTGGCTGGAGTCCAACCTGGACCATCTGGTGGCCGGCCAGGACGAGCTGAAGTTCGTGCTCTGCGACGCCGCCGACTACGAGTGGGCCCGGGCCTGGTGCGCCGAGCGGCGGATCTGGGACCGGGTGGAGGTGCTCTTCAGCCCGGTGTGGGGGAAGCTCGACCCCGCCTGGCTGGCCGAACGCGTCGTGGCCGACGGCCTGCCGGTCCGGGTCCAGCTCCAGCTCCACAAGGTGATCTGGGGGGCGGCGCGCACGGGGGTCTGATTCCGGGGCGTCCTGCATTCCTTGAGGAAACGTCCGGGGCAGCCGATGGATCGGTCGTCTAATGCCACGCAGGAGTTCCCCTGGACATCCTCATCGTCGATGACAGCACCTACATCCGCGCCTTCGTCCGCATCCACCTCCAGGAGGCCGGATACGAGGTGGGCGAGGTGGCGCCGGAATCGCTCTACGACGTGCTTGCGGCCATCCATGCCCACCGTCCCGCCCTGGTCATCACCGATTACGAGATGCCGGCCTGCAATGGTGAGAGCCTGATCCGGGCCCTCCGCGAGGACGCCGCCCTCCAGGACACCCCCGTCATCGTGCTCAGCACCCACCGCGAGGCGGAGCTGGTGGAACGCCTCAGCCGCTGGAACCTGGTCGCCTACGCCCTCAAGCCCATCCGGCCCGAGGAGCTGGTGGAGAAGGTGAAGCGCTTCTTCCAGGCCAAAGCCCGGCGTGCCGCAGCGGAGCCGGGAAGCTCCGGCTGAGCCTCCCGCCTTCCGGGACGGACGGTTCGGCCCTTCCAGCTTGGCCTGCCTACACCTGGCGCCGACATGAAGCCGGCGCCAGGGTGGGGTCGATCACGCTATTTCGGAAGCGGAACCGTCGTATCCATAGTTCCAAGGTTTTTCGTCGCTGACCAGAAGGTCGGCGGTGCGTACGAAGTCGTAGACCAGGATTCCTTGCTCCCGTAATACGTCGCATCACGATTGACGATGGATGTTTCGGCAAGCGTGAGCGGTCGCTCCGAGACGGCGACGAAGAGCACGCGGAACGCATGCTGGCTATTAGCAGCCGTGGGAATACGATCCCCGTAGATGCCAACAACCGACTGCGAACCAGGAGCGCCACTGATCGGAATGAGATTCGTCTTTGCCGCAGGAATGACCGACCCGAGAGTCGTCACCACGGTGGGATCAAGCACGAAGCGCTCAGGTCCGACAACCGAAGGATCGAGGAAGCCCATAAGGTAAAGCTCCCAGTCGGCATACGTGGTGTCCAAATAAATCTGACTCGAAGAACGCTGAGCGACAAGATAGTCACCACTCGATTGCAAGGAGAGGTAGTCCGTATTGCCCATCATTCCAATGAGCGTCGTTGGCGACGCGACATGGAAATTCGAACCATCAGTAAGCTTGAGGCTCGGGTCATTGAGGTAAAAACACCACCGATGCCCGAATTCATGCATGAATGCTCCCGCTTCAATTTCATTATCGAGACTCACCACTGATTGGAGCTTCCCTGCACTTCCGTATGATGCCGTATTGTCGAGCGTCGGCGTACCGAGACCTGTCTCGGTAACCTTCACGTTGGTATCATACGGCCAATTCCCTACCGTATAATTATAAGCACGCGTCATTCCGACATACTGCAGCACGATAGAATCAAAGACATCGGGATAGAGTGCGAGCACCTGCTTCACGATGGCCTGCTGATAATCCTCCCCATCGCTGAGCGTGGGGACGACGACATTCAGCATATTCGGCGCAGCGTAGACGTTGCTTGCGACAGCGTTGCTCCCCACGGATTGCGCAGAAAGAATGACCCCGATGTTCACATTCGTGCCCATGGGAATCGTCGAGGTCAACTGATTTCCTCCTGCATCATACGCGAAGACGTCGACGCGTATCGAGCCTACCGTATTGCTATGGTAGCGGAATATCGAGGGAGACGCGGGAGGAAATGTGATGACGGCCGTATAGATGCCATCGCCCGCGATCTTATCCCCGTGGGTGCCATCGTCGTAAAGCTGCTGCTTCACAACGCTATTGGGAAGCCCGAGCAAAGCGGCATTGTATTCCGCATAGAGCGTGAAACCCGTCCCTCCCGCACGCACTTCCATGGTGACCGGAGTTGTATTGAACTCCGTGCTGAAGAGCGCGTTGTGATCGGTGCGGATATACGCAAGCGCATACTGATTGTCGACCACCGCAGAAAGCGTGATGGTCGCATCCTGCAAGACAGGATCCGTCTGGCAATTGTAATCCCTTCCGCCCTGAAAAAGCACCTTGCTATTGAGTCCGACCGCGGTCGGTGTCATGTAGCCGATGTCGAGGACAAAGGGAAAGGTTGCAATCGCTCCATCGTTGACCGTCATCGTCGCAGAAGTCTTGAGGATTCCTGCATTTGCGATGATGGTCAATGTGTGTGTAAGCGGCGCCGTTGCCGAAGCAGTGAGCGCGACGTCAGCCTTGATGTTGCTGAGGGTATACGTGAGGCCCGAGAGCGTACCCGTACCGCCCGCAACGACGAGGTTGGTGTACCCCGCATCGAGGGTGAACGGAATGGTGACGCTGCCGCCATCGGCGACGCTGACCGAGGCCGAAGGCGTATGCACGCCGGTTCCGGTCGCGATGGTGATCGTGTGGGTCACCACGGGCGCCGTGGCCGAGGCGTTGAGCGTGACGTTCGCGGTGACGTTGGTCACCGTGTAGCTGAGGCCACTGAGCGTCCCGTTGCCGCCCGTGACGACGAGGTTGGTGTACCCCGCGTCGAGGGTGAATGGAATGGTGACGCTGCCGCCATCGGCGACGCTGACCGCGGCCGAAGGCGTATGCACGCCGGTTCCGGTCGCGATGGTGATCGTGTGGGTCACCACGGGCGCTGTGGCCGAGGCGTTGAGCGTGACGTTCGCGGTGACGTTGGTCAGCGTGTAGCTGAGGCCACTGAGCGTCCCGTTGCCGCCCGTGACGACGAGGTTGGTGTACCCCGCATCGAGGGTGAACGGAAGGGTGACGCTGCCGCCATCGGCGACGCTGATCGAGGCCGAAGGCGTATGCACGCCGGCTCCGGTCGCGATGGTGACCGTGTGGGTTGGAATCGGTGTGGCTGAGGCCGTGACGGTGGTGTTCGCGGTGATGGGGCCGGTGGTGTAGGTGGACCCGGAGAGCGTGCCGCCACCGCCTGTGACCACCAGGTTGGAATACCCGGAAAGCAGCCCGACGCTGAAACTGGCGCTCTGGCCAGACTGGACCGTGAGGGTGGCCGGGGTGATGGTGGTGCCCGTTCCCGCCACGGCGCTCACGGTGTAGGTGGCCGCATTGGAGGATGAGGTGCTGGTGGAACCACCGCCCCCGCCCCCTCCACCGCAGGCGGCCAGGCTGACGATCAGCCCGACTGCGGCCAAGCGTGTGAAGAACCGGAGCAGGGAATGGCTGTTCATGACCTGGTTCACCATGAAGGGTGGGATGGTTGGTTTGCAAGGAGTCGACTCATCCTAGCCACGTTCCATGCCCATCCCCAAGGGGTGACCTGGGGATAAACGTCACAAGTGATTTTGATATGAGAATTAACTGGCGAGGACCGAAACGGTTGACTTGGGTGGACCTATCCCGGGCCGAGCAGGAGCGCTATTTCGCCGCCTTCCATGCCCCCAGGTCCTTCTCCAGGTTCTCCGTGTACTCCTTCGGCGCCTTGCCCCGGGAGAGGTCGATGGCCTTCTGCAGGTGGGCGAGAGCCTCGTGCATGCGGTGGGCGTCCTTGTAGATCCGGGCGGCGGTCTCGTGGTTCCAGAAGGACTCGCCGGCCTTGAGGCTGGTCTGGATCCAGGCCATGGCCTTCTCCGGCTCGATGCCCTGGGCCTGGCAGTAGGCGGCGGCCTGGTACCAGGGCACCCAGTCCGTCTCCGGGGCCCGCTTCAGGGTGTCCTCCAGGTGGGCCCAGTAGGCGGCCTTCACGTCCATGGCCACCGGGAAGGCCACCCGCAGGTTCTCCCAGGCCAGTTCCACCTCCACGATGCCCGGGGCCGTGGGGCGCAGGCGGTAGTCCAGCCATTCCTGGTAGGGGCCCTGGGTGGGCGTGGCCTCCCACCGCATCAGGTCGTCGGCGGCCTTGTAGTCGTAGGCCCCCCACTGGTCGGCCTTCCTGTTCAGGATGAGGGTCCACTGCTTCTCGCCGGGAATGGCGAAGAAGCTGTAGCTGCCCGCGGGCACGTCCTTTCCGGCCACCTTGGCGGCGTGGCTGAAGGTGAGGACCGTGGCGGCGTTGGCGCCGGTCCGCCAGACCTCGCCGTAGGGCACCAGGTTGCCCCAGATCTTCCGGCCCTTCACCGCCGGGCGGCAGAAGCTGAGCTTGATCTGGTCGATGCCCACGTCCTGGGTGATCGTGCAGGCCGGGCTGACCCGCAGGGGCTTCAGGCGCACGGGGGCGGGCTTGGCGGGCGCCGGGGCCTGGGCGGCCAGGGGCAGGCCGAGGGCGGCGCAGAGGAGCGAACAGACCAGCAGGATTCGCATGGGGTTCTCCGGGGAAGGGGTCTCCAGCCTACGCCTTCGGGGGCGCCCCCAGGAAGCGTCCCGGCTGCCGGTTGAAGGTCCTGAGGATCTCGATCCAGAGGCGGCGGCTGGCGCGGCCGTCGAGGTCACGGGCCCGGATGGCGGTCCAGAGGGCCAGGGCGAAGGAGACGGTGAAATTGAGGACGCCGATGAGGCCGATGCCCAGCAGGCCCCAGGCCAGTTCCCCCCAAGGATGGGCGCCTTGCTGGAGGAAGAGGCTGGCGGCGGCGAGCCCCAGGGAAGCGGCCTGGAGGGTGACATGGCGCACCTCCAGGTGGATGCCCGCGAAGGCGGCGGCCAGGGGCACGAAGCCCAGAAGGAGGCCCAGGGCCGCGTAGCCAGCCATGCCCGGCAGCTGGCGGCGGACGAAGCGGGCCAGGGCGGCGGTCGCGGCGGGACCGAACCAGGCCCTCAGCCGGTGGTTCTGCGCCAGGGCCTCGGGCAGGCCCCGGTAGGCGCTCCAGTTGGCGGTCCAGCCCGCCGCGAGGCTGGACAGCCAGAGGATGACCCCCGTGACGGCCGCGAAGGTCCAGGTGCCCAGGTGCCGGGGGTCGTTCATCTCCAGGCCGTGGAGGGCCGTCTCCGGGCCGAGGGGCGCGTGGCCGGTGGCCCAGCGCCAGAGGAGGCACAGGCCCACGGCTGTGGGGATCGTGACGAGCACGTTGCCCAGGGTGGCCATGACCTGGGTGCGGGTGATGGCGGCCACCGCTTCGATCTCCGCCTCCCGGCCGTTGTCCTCCTCCAGGGCGCGGGCCAGGGCGGCGGCGGTCATGGCCGGCTGCTTGGAGGCCAGGCTGAAACCGAGAAGCTGCATGGCGATGAAGCTGAAGGCGTAGTTCCCGGATACGCCCAGCCCCAGTACCAGCGGGGCCAGCGGGAGGGCGAAGAGGCCGAACTTGACCAGGGCCGTGCCCGCGGTGAGCAGGCCGCCCCCGGCGGCGGACCGGCCCATGGCCCACCATTCGGCGCGGTTCCGGGCGATGTAGTGCTCTCCGGTCTCGCCGGTGTGCTCGACCACCTTGCGGGACAGGCGCTTGACGGTGGTCCGCAGGAGGGCGCCCAGGTCGTGCTGCCGGGCGCAGCTCTGCACCAGCTCCGCGGCGAAGGCGCGGCCGTCGCCCCGCCCCAGGGCGAAGCCCAGGAGACGGTCCATGCGGGCCAGCTGGGCCTCCGCCAGCTCCATCCGGAAGATCAGGTCCGTGGAGACGCCCCGCTCGTCCAGGCGCGCATGGGCCCGGTCGAGGGTGGCGCGGCAGGCCGCCAGGCCCTCCTCCCAGGCGTTCCGGGCCGCGGGATCTTCCGGCGCCTCGGCGAGGCTGCGGACGATGTGGTCCAGCTCGAAGAAAGGCGACTCGGCATCGCTGCCCTCCGGATCGAGGGCCAGGAGGTCCCGGGCCAGGCCCACAGCCGCGGCGCGGTGGGCCAGCAGCCGGGCCGCGTGGAACCAGGTCTCCGGGGGCAGGGCCAGGAGGTCGGCCCAGGGTGCCAGGACCTCCCCGGGCAGGGCTTCCAGCCAGCGGGCATCCGCCTCGTCCAGCCCCAGCCCGTCCAGCAGGGCGTAGAGGTCGCCCTCCGGATCCAGGCGGGGGATGACGCGGTCCACCATCCGTTGAAGTCCCTCCCCCAGCAGGGTGGTGCGATCCGGCAGGCCGGTCTCGGCCAGCAGCCGCACCGCGGAGGCGTGGGTCCAGGCCTCCCGCAGGGGCGCCTCCAGGTTGCGGCCGGCCAGGGCCGCCTGGAGCCTGCGGAGGCGCGAGGTGCGCCGGGGCTCCCCGTCCTCGGCCGGCGCCGGGGAGGCCTCCAGGAGCCAGCGGAGCAGGGCCTCCAGGCGCGGGCCGGTTCCGGCTTCCAGCAGGGCATCCAGCCTAGGGTCGGGCACGGTCATGGGCGGCTCCAGGGCGGACTACCAGGGTGCCACAGGGCCGGGAAGGACCGATCCTTGAGGCGCCGGAGGCACGGACGGTGGATCTTCGCGGGGCCCGGGAGGCCATGGTGGTGACCCAGATCGCGGCGCGGGGCGTCCGTGATCCACGGGTGCTGTCGGCCCTGCTCGAGGTTCCCCGCCACCGGTTCGTGCCGGCCGCCGAGCGGGCCGAGGCCCACGGGGACCATCCCCTGCCCATCGGCCGGGGCCAGACCATCTCCCAGCCCTACATCGTGGCCTTCATGGCCGAGGCCCTGGAACTCGTCGGCACGGAGCGGGTGCTGGAGGTGGGTTCCGGCAGCGGCTACTTCGCCGCCGTCCTGGCGCGGCTGGCACGGGAGGTGGTGGCCCTCGAGCTGGAGCCGGACCTGGTGGCCAAGTCCTCCGCCCTGCTGGGGGAGCTGGGGGTCGGGAATGTGGCAGTGCACCTGGCCGACGGGGCGCGGGGCTGGCCCGACGCGGCGCCCTATGAGGCCATCGTCCTCAGCTGCACGGCACCGGCGGTGCCGGAGGCCCTGTGGGACCAGCTCGCGCCCGGCGGGATTCTCCTTTCGCCGATCGGAACCCCCTGGGAGACCCAGTGGCTGACCCGCTACCGCGGTGGCCCCGCCCATCCCGAGCGCCTGCTGCCCGTGGCCTTCGTGCCCCTGCGTTGAGTCAGGAGACGGGTTCGAGCCGCAGGCGGAACCGGTCGAGGAAGCGGAGGACGGCGCCCGTGTCCACGGTGGCCGGGGACCCGCTCCAGGGCTGCGAGGGACGCAGCATGCCCAGCATGTCCTCGGGGCAGCCGACCTGTTCATAGAGGCGCTCCACCCGCTGGGCGAGGAGGGGCAGGGTGGAGTCGGTGGCCAGGGCGTCGCGGAGGATGGCCAGGCGCCAGCGGTCCTGGGCGTGGGCCCAGCGGGCGCTGCCGGGCCTCGGCGTCTTGCCGGTGGCTTCGGCGCAGGCGGCCCAGAGGCTGGACTCGAAGTTCCGGAGGTCCGGTCCGGCCAGTCCCCGCAGGGCGGCCAGGGCCGGCCCCTCTCGCCGGGAGGCCGACCAGGCCTGGATCTGCGCGGGGTCCAGGAAGCCGAAGTCGTGACCCACGACGATGTCGTCCCAGCCGGGCTCGCCAAGGCAGGTGCGGAAGGTCTCGAGGGCATCGCGGTTCATGGGCACCTCACACGAGGAGATGAAGGGCCAGGTGGGCGGCCACGCGGGCGGTGGTCTCGCCGCCTTCCAGGTCCGGCGCCAGTTCCATCAGGTCGGCGCCCACCCAGGGGCGCGACCAGGCGCGCGCAGCATGGACAAGACGCAGGGCCTCCGCCAGGGCGAGGCCGCCCGGCACGGGTTCGGCCACCGCCGGGGCCAGGACCGGATCAAGGGCGTCCAGGTCGATGCTCACGTAGGCGGGACCCTCGCCCACGCGGGCCAGGTCCTCCTTCAGCCGGAGGGACAGCAGGGGATCCCGGAGGTCCGCCGGGCTCCACATCCGCACTCCGGCTGCGGCCAGGAAGGCCAGCTCCCCGTCGTCGAAGCGGGGGGCCCGCAGCCCGGCCTGGAGCACGCGTCCGGGATCGAGGAGCCCCTCGAGGATGGCCTGGCGGACCCAGGTGCCGTGGTGGATCTCCGTGCCCCAGGCGGCGCCATCGGCGGCATCCGGATGGGCATCCAGGTGCAGGAGGCCCAGGGGACCGTGCTGCCGGGCGAGGGCCCGCAGGGCCCCCAGCGTCATCGCGTGGTCGCCGCCCAGCATCAGCGTGCGGCAGCCGCAGCGGGCCCAGTCCCCCACCGTGGCCTGGATCGCGTCCAGAGCTTCCTTCAGGGAGAAGGGCAGGGTCGGGATGTTGCCGCCGTCCACCCAGCCTTCGGCCGCGGCGGGGGCGAGGGGCTCGCGGCCCTCCCGGAGACGCTGGGGCATGGGCCGTGTGCCCAGGCCCATGGAGGCGGCCCGGAGGGCCCAGGGGCCCAGGCGGGCGCCGGGGCGGTGCAGGACGCCGGCATCGCAGGGCGCGCCCAGGACCACGCCCGCCACCGCCCGGGGTTCCAGCTCCAGGGGCAGGCCCAGGAAAGGGGTCAGGCCCGTGCGGAGGCCCTGGAAGATCGCGTCAGCGGACATCGGGACTCCGGGGGGTGAGGGCGCCGCGGAAGGCGGCGACCCAGTCGGCGGGATCGGGGAAGTCGGCCGGATGCAAGGGCTCCAGAGCCTCCAGGACCACGGGGGTGCGCGTGGCCAGGAGGGTGCGGAGATGGGGCAGCAGGGTCTCGTCGCCGGTCCAGGGGTAGTGGGGGGCCGGGCTGCTGAGGCGGGTGGGCTGGGCCGGCAGCCCCAGGGTGTGGGCGGCCCGCAGGCCGCCCTCGTAGAAGGGGGCCAGGCGTTCCCCACGGGTGGTGGTGCCCTCGGGGAACAGGAGCATGGGCCGCCCCTCGCGGAGGGAGCCCGTGAAGGCCGCCAGGGCCGAGGCACGGCTGGCGGGATCCTCGCGGTCCACGAAATGCAGGCCCGACTTCCGGGCCCAGCCGCCGATCAGGGGATAGCCCGTGACCTCACCCTTGGCCACCGTGCCCATGGGGCGCAGGCTCATGAGCACCACCGGATCCACCCAGCTCAAGTGGTTGGCCACCCAGAGGGGCAGGTCCGTCCTCAGGTGCCCCCGGACCTCCAGGTCCACGCCCAGGGCGGGCAGCAGGCGCCGGGCCCAGCGGTGCAGGCCGGACTGGGGCTCCGCGCCCGCCGCGAGGCGGGGGAGGAGGGCGAAGGTGGGCCAGAGGACGCCGGTCCAGGACATCTAGGACACCAGCTTCAGGCGGGTGTAGCGGGCCCGGACGCGCTCGAGGTCCTCCTTCGTGATGACCGACCAGAGGCGCACGTCCCCGGGGCCGTAGAAATCGCGGACCTCCTCCACCACGCGGGCGCCCAGGGCGTTGTGGATGCTGCGGGCATCGGTGTTGCCGGGCTCCACGAGGAACCGGCACTCCTCCACTTCCTCCTGGGCGAGCTTGGCCACCATCGCCCGGATCAGCAGGTAGTTGACCCGGGTCTTCTGGTAGTCCGGATGCACGGCGAGGGTGGCGCAGTAGGCCGTCCGCCCCTTGGCGAAGTTCAGCACGTAGCCCGCGGGCCGGTCGCCGTCCATGGCGAGGAAGCACCAGTCCCGGTAGAGCTCCGTGCAGAGGCGCAGGTAGTGGGGGCACAGCTCGCCGCTGCCGTCCTCGCGCCAGATCTCGGACTCCAGCCGGCGGAGGTGGCCGAAATCGCCGCTGGTGAGGGCGCGCACCACGTAGCGCGAACCCTCGGGATGAGCGGGTAGGGTTTCGATGGTCATGGCCTTCCTCCCTGGTGTGGTACCAGGGTCGGGCATGGGCATGACACACCCGTGGCGCGCCGGGCAATTTGTCGGCAACAAGCCGGAACGGCGCGGTGACGGGGTTTCCGGGGCATCAAGACCTGGGAAACCCGGGTCTGAAAAGATCGGTCCGCGGGATGACGGGCGTTTGACGGATCCGGGGAATCCTCGTGAATTCAGGCGTCAGAAGTAGGGCGCCACCAGCTTCAGGAAGCCGCCCGCCAGCAGCGCGCTCACCGGGATGGTGAGGACCCAGGCCACCACCATGTTGCCGGCGATGCCCCAGCGCACGGCGGAGACGTTGGTGCTCGTGCCCACGCCCATGATGGAACCGGCGATGACATGGGTGGTGCTCACGGGGATGCCCGCGCGGGCGGCGCCGAGGATGACGATGGCCGAGGCCGTCTCCGCGGCGAAGCCGTGGATGGGACGCAGCTTGACGATCTTGGTCCCCATGGTGCGGATGATCTTCCACCCGCCGGATAGCGTTCCCAGGCCCATGGCCAGGGCGCAGACGAGCTTCACCCACAGGGGCACGTCCACGCTGGCGCCATGGGCGGCGAGCTTGCCGTAGGTGATGAGGGCCAGGGCGATGATGCCCATGGACTTCTGGGCATCGTTGGTGCCGTGGGCGAAGGCCATGGCTCCTGCGGAGACGAGCTGGAGCTTGCGGAAGGCCACGTTCACGCGCTGGCCAACCATGCGCCGGCAGATCCAAAGGAGCGCCAGGATGAGCGCCATGGCGATGAAGAAGCCGAGGATGGGCGACACCACCAGGAAGGTGGCCACCTCCTCGAGCTTGGCGGTGTGGAGGGCCGCACGGCCCGCATGGGCCACCACGGCGCCCGCGAGCCCACCCACCAGGGCGTGGCTGGAACTCGACGGGATGCCGAACCACCAGGTGATGAGGTTCCAGGCGATGGCCGCCAGCAGGGCGGCGACCACCACCGCCGGGACGACGAGGCTGCTGTCGGCGATGCCCTTCGCGATGGTCGTGGCGACCTCGACGCCCATCAGGGCGCCGCCGAAGTTCAGGACGCCGGCCATCAGGACGGCCTTGCGGGCCGAGAGCACCCCGGTGGAGACCACGGTGGCGATGGCGTTGGCCGTGTCGTGGAAGCCGTTGATGTAATCGAAGGCCAGGGCCAGGAAGACGATGATGACCAATGCGAGGACCATGGAATCCTCAGGCGTTCTTCATGACCGTGGAACCCACGACCTTGGCCACCAGCTCGACCTTGTCCGTGGCGTCCTCGACCTGCTCCAGGATCTCCTTCCACTTGATGAGTTCGATGGGATCCTTCGGATCCTCGAAGATCTCGGCCAGGGCGGCGTGATAGATGGAATCCGCCTTGTTCTCGAGGGTGTGGACGCGGCGGATCCGGTCCCGGATCTCCTTGCCGTTGGACATGTTCCGCAGGGAGCGGACCAGGTGGAGCAGCTCGCCGGCCCCTTCGACCAGCAGGGAGCTGATCTCGGTCACGGCGGGCTTCACGGAGGCGATGCGGTAGAGGATGAGGCGCTCGCAGACGGCGTGGATGCGATCCACCACATCGTCGATGGCGTGGGCCAGGTGGAGGATGTCCTCCCGTTCGATGGGCGTGACGAAGGTGGAATTCAGGCGGTCGATGATCTCGTGGGTGATGTCGTCGCCGGTGTGCTCGAGATCCTTCATCTGCCGGCGGAGCTCGGCGAAGCGGACCGGATCGCCGGTGCGGATCTCGCGGTCGAAGAGCTGGGCGGCCTGGTAGGTGTTGCTCGTGGCCGATTCCAGCAGGTCGAAGAAGACCATCTCCCGGGGTTTCAGCCAGCGCATCAGGGCATTCATGGACATGGAGGCTCCGCAAGACAGCGCTTCCAGGGTATCTGGTTCGGACCTGTGACCGGAGCGTAAATTCCCCAAGGTGGTCTGTCCGCTTCCCGGCCCGGCGGTGTATGGTCTGTGCCCATGGACCATCAGGAACCCACCGGACATCCAGGCTCCGCATTGTCGGCCTTCATGGGACGCGCCCTGCTCTCGCTCGGCGCCATGCTCTTCCTGGGGCTCGGCCTGGGCATGAGTGTCCAGAAGGGGGTCTCCGCCGGCTGGACCCTCGGTCTGCTGGCCAGTCTGGCCCTGGTGCTGGTGCTCATGGCCCGATGGCAGGTCCGGCTCGTGGCCGAGCCGCTGAACCAGCTCATGCGGGAGACCCGGCCCATGGCCATCGAGGATCTTCCCGGCGCCTGGTCGGCCCTTGAGCAGGAGAACCTGGACCTCCGCGAGCGCGCCGCCCGGGAGGACGAGCTGCTCCGCAGCATGATGACGCGGCTGGAGGAGGGGGTCCTCCTCTTCGGGGCCGGCCAGACCCTGGAGATCTACAACCCGGCGGCCCAGCGGCTGATGGGCCTGGGTGCGCCCCTGGCCGCGGGCATGGGGACCCGTGCCGTGTTCGGCGACCCGGAAAGCCCCGTGGCCATCCAGCGCGCCTACCTGGGCATCCCCTCGGAGTGGCGCCTCAGCCGGGCGGCCCGCAGCCTGCGGGTGCGGGCCATCCCCTTCGCGCCCTCGGGGCCCGTGGCCGGCGTGCTGCTAACCCTGGACGACATCACGCGCCAGGAGGCCCTGGAGACCACCCGCCAGAAGTTCATCTCCAACGTGAGCCACGAGCTGAAGACCCCGGTGACCGCCATCCGCATCGCCGCGGAGAATCTCCAGGAGGAGCGGCTGCCGGATTCGGCCCAGGCCAGCGCCCAGTCCATCCTCCGCTCCGTGGACCGGCTGGCCCTGCTCCTGGGGGACCTCTCAGAACTGAGCCGCATCGAGAGCGGGGCCATGCGCCTGGAGCCGGTCCGCCTGGATCTGGACGCCTTCCTGGCGTCGCTCCGGGAGGACTTCGTGAGCCGCCACGGAGCCTCCGGCGTCAGGCTCGAAGTCGTCAAGGAGGCCCCGGAAGGGACCATGCTCGTGGCCGATCCGCTCCGGCTCAGCCAGATCCTGGAGAACCTCATCTCCAACGCGGTGAAGTTCAGCCCCGAAGGCGGGACGGTGGGCCTGCGGATGGTGGTGTCGCCCCAGGGGCACCGTTGGGAAGTCTCCGACCAGGGTCCCGGCATCCCCGAGGCGGAGCAGGGGCGGATCTTCGAGCGGTTCTACCGCGCGCAGGCAGCCAAGGCCAAGCCGGGAACCGGCTTGGGCCTGGCCATCGTGAAGCACCTCTGCCGGCTGATGGGCGGGGAGGTGACGGTGGAGAGCCGGCCCGGCGAGGGGGCGCGGTTCTGCGTCATGCTGCCGGATCAGGCCCCGGCTGGGGCCCCCAGCCGGTAGCCCACGCCGACCACGGTCTCGATGTGGGCCGCGGCGGGCTCGCCCAGCTTGGCCCGGACCCTGCGCACATGGGCGTCGATGGTGCGGCTCTCGCCCAGGTAGTCCAGGCCCCAGACCTGCTGGAGGATCTTCTCCCGGGTGAGCACCCGGCGGGGATTCTTCAGGAAGTAGGCCAGCAGCTCGAACTCGCGCCGGGTGAGGTCCACCAGCTGGCCGTCCACGCGGGCCGTGTGCATGTCCAGGTCCACGCTGATGGGGCCGAAGCTGAGCTGGGGGGTGCGCTCGGAGGTCTCGGTGGGCGTGGAGCGGCGGAGGATCGCGCGGAGGCGGGCGGCCAGCTCGCGGGCGGAGAAGGGCTTGGAGATGTAGTCGTCCGCGCCCAGCTCCAGGCCCAGCACCCGGTCGATCTCCTCGCTGCGGGCGGTCACCAGCAGCACGGGCAGGCCGCGATGGACAGGATCGGCCCGGATGGCGCGGAGCACATCCAGGCCGTCCATGTCGGGGAGGCTCAGGTCGAGCAGGGCGGCCTCCAGGCGCAGCCCCTGGGCCGCCCCGGCGAGGGCCTGCAGGGCCTCCTTGCCGGTCCCCACAGAGGAGACGCCGAAGCCCTCCCGGCGGAGATGCTGTTCGAGGCCGAGACGGATCTCGGTGTCGTCTTCGAGGAGGAGGATCTGGGGCATGGGCTACTCTACTGCGCTGCCGCGGAGGTAGGGATGCTTGGCGCTCCGTCCCTCGAGGATGTAGAGCACCTCCTCCGCGATGTTCGTGGCCTGGTCCGCGATGCGCTCCCAGTTCTTGATGACCAGGATGAGGTGGCTGGCCCGCTCGATGCAGAGGGGGTCGGCCAGCATGATGCGGAGGAGCTCCCGGTAGAGCTGGCCGTACAGCTCATCCACGGCGTCGTCGCTCTGGATGACGGCGCGGGCCAGGGCGGCGTCGCGGCCCACGAAGGCATCCACGGCGCGGCGCACCATGCTGCGGGTTTCCTGGCCCAGCCGGTCGAGGCGGCCCTCGGGGAGGATCGGCGGATGCACGATGGGGGCCCGGCGGGCGATGTTGCAGCAGTGGTCGCCGATGCGTTCCAGCTCGGGGATGATCTTCAGGCTGGAGGCGATCAGGCGGAGATCCGTCGCCGCCGGGGAATGGAGGGCCAGGAGGTCCACGCAGAGCTGGTCCAGCTTCAGCTCCCACTCGTCCAGCTGGCGGTCCAGCTCGTTCACCCGGTCCGCCTTGGCGGAGGAGCGCTCCGCGAGGGCCTGGATGGTCAGCTCGATCATCTCCTCCGCGAGGCCGGCCATCGCCATGATGCCGTCCCGCAGGTTCTTGAGTTCAGTGTCGAATAGCCGCATCAGCCGAATCTCCCGGTCAGGTAGTCTTCCGTCATCCGTTCCCGAGGGGTGGTGAAGATCCGCTCGGTCAGGTCCATCTCGATCAGTTTGCCCAGCCAGAAGAAGGCCGTGTAGTCGCTCACCCGCGCCGCCTGCTGCATGTTGTGGGTGACGATGACGATGGTGAGGTTCTCCTTCAGTTCGACGATGAGTTCCTCGATCTTGGCGGTGGCGATCGGGTCCAGGGCCGAGCAGGGCTCGTCCATGAGCAGGACCTCGGGGTTCACCGCCAGGGCCCGCGCGATGCAGAGGCGCTGCTGCTGCCCGCCGCTCATGCCGGTGGCGCTCTCCTTGAGCCGGTCCTTCACCTCGTCCCAGAGGGCGGACTTGCGCAGGGCGTCCTCCACGATGCCATCCAGGGTGGCCTTGTCCTTCACGCCGAAGAGCCGGGGGCCGAAGGCCACGTTCTCGTAGATGGACTTGGGGAAGGGATTGGGCTTCTGGAAGACCATGCCCACCCGGCGGCGGAGGTCCACTTCGTCGATGCCGCCGCGGTAGATGTCCACGCCGTCGATCTGCATGTCGCCGCTCACCTTGACCGCGCTGGAGACCTCGTGGATGCGGTTGAAGCACTTCAGGAAGGTGCTCTTGCCGCAGCCGCTGGGGCCGATGATGGCAGTGACGCGCTCCGCGTGGATGTCCAGCGAGAGGCCGTCCAGGACCTTCTTCTCGCCGTAGCGGAAGTCCATGTTCCGGACGGACAGCTTGACGGGCTTGGTTTCGGGGGTCTGGGGGCTGAGCATCAGCGGGTCCGTCGGCGGATGAATCGGTCCAGGAGCCGGACCGAGAGGTTCAGGACGAGCAGTACCACGATCATGACCGCGGCGGTTCCCGCGGCGATCTCGCGGGCGTCGGGCAGGGTGCCGTCGGACGTCACGTACCAGAGGTGGACCGACAGGGTCTCTCCCGGGACCGTGAGCCGGAAATCGGGGAAGGTCTGGCTGGTGTTGGTCCCGGCCGTGAAGACGAGGATGGCGCTCTCGCCGAAGGCGCGGCCGGCGGTGAGGACCAGGCCCGTGAGGATGCCGGTGGCGGCGTAGGGAAGGGCGACCTTCAGGATGGTCTGGAGCCGGGTGGCGCCCAGGCCGTAGCTGGCCTCCTTCAGTTCACGCGGCACGCCCAGGAGGCTCACCTCGGTGACGCGGGTGATGACCGGGATGTTCAGGAGGGCCAGGGTGACGGCCCCCGAGCGGATGGAGAAGCTCCAGCCCATCATCTGGACGAAGACGATCATGCCGAACAGGGCCAGCACGATGGAAGGGGTGGCGGCCAGGGTCTCGATGCAGAGGCGCAGGAACCGGAGAATCCGGCCCTGGCCGGCGTACTCGGCCATGTAGATGCCCGCGCCGAGGCCGATGGGCAGGGAAATCGCCAGGGAGAGGGCCACGAGGTAGAGGGAGTTGAAGATCTCGGGCTTGATGCCTCCGCCCGCGTCCAGGGTCTCGGGCATGCGGGTGAGGAAGCCCAGGTTGAGGACCGGCCAGCCCTGTTTCAGGATGGCCCCCACGAATGCGGCGAGGACGGCGATGAAGGCCAGGGCGAGGCCCCAGAGGGCCAGGCGCATGACCCGGTCGGTGACCCTGGACAGACGGCGGGGGCGGTAGGAGATCGCGGCAGGCATCAGGCGTTCCTCTGCCGGCCCAGCCGGCGCGTGGCCAGGATGATCCCCATGGTCATGAGGTAGAGCAGCAGGCCCATGGCGAACAGGAGGTTGTTCCAGGTGGAGCCGGCGGCGGTGTTCGGCAGTTCCTGGACCAGTTCCGTGGTCAGGGTGGCGGCGGGCGTGAAGAGGAAGCGGAGGATCGGAGTCTGGTCCGTGGCCCCGCGCATGAGGGCGATCCACTGCGGATTGTTGCCGATGACCATCTGGATGGCCATGGCCTCGCCGATGGCCCGGCCCAGGCCGAGGACCGTCGCCGTCAGCAGCCGCGGCCGCGCCGCGGGGATGAGCACATGCCAGATGGCCTGCCAGCGGGTGGACCCGAGGGCCTGGGACCCCTCCTCCAGGCTGAGGGGGAGGGACTCGAAGGCGTCCGTGGACAGGCTCACGATGGTGGGGACGATCATCACGGCGAGGATGGCGGCGGATACGGCGAATCCGGCGGCGGGGGAGTCCGAGAGCCACTTCCCGCTCACCCAGGGCAGCACCACCATGAGGCCGAAGATGCCGTAGACCACGGAGGGGATGCCCACCAGGAGATCCATGACCTGGCGCATGAGGGTCTTCATCCAGCCCGGGGCCATCTTGGCGATGAAGACGCCGGTGAGGATGCCCGCTGGGGCCGCGATCAGGAGGGCGAGGCCGGTCACGGACAGGGACCCGGCGATGAACGGGAGGATCCCGAACTTTCCGGAATTGGGGTCCCAGTCGGCCGAGAGGAAGACCTCCCGCAACGTGAGGACCTTGTCCGTATTGCCGGCCAGCGGCAGGAAGGCCCCGGCCCCCCGGGCCGCCAGGAAGTACAGGATCCCGCCGATCAGCGCGACGACCAGCAGGCCGCAGGCCAGGAAGAGGAGGTGCGACCAGCGGTCGGCCAGCCGCTGGAGGCGGCTGTGGCGGAAGGCCGGCTCCTTCGGAAGGGTTTCCAGGGGGAGGTCCTCCCGCGCGGGATCGGATGCACAGGGTGGGGCGTCGAGCAGGGTGTCGGGTGCGTCTGGCATGGGGCCGCCTTTACATGCCGTCACCCGGCGGGGTCGCCGGGTGACGCAGGGCAGGTTTTGGGCAGGGAACTAGAGCTTGGTCTTCAGGGACTTCACGTAGGCGACGGGCATGTAGCCGGCCTTGAGGACGGTGGTGTCCTGGAAGTGCTGGCTCAGCATGTAGCCCAGGAAATCTTCCGCCACCTTCAGGACCTGGGGGTTGGTCTTGGCGGGGTTGGTGTAGGCGTGGCCGAAGGAGAAGAGGGGATACTTCCCGGAGCTGACGTCCTGCTTGGTGCAGGAGGCGCCGTTGTAGGCGATGCCGACGAAGCGGCCGTTGGCGCGGTTGAGGAAGTCCAGCTCGATGAAGGAGACGGCACCCATGGTGGTGGCCACGGTGTTGGCCACGGCGCCCGAGGAATCCTGCACCAGCTGGTTGTTGCTGAACTCCTTGCCGTGGAGCACCGTCTGCTGCTGGACGGCGCGGGTGCCGGAGGAGGTGGGGCGGTTCACGCGGACGATCTTCTGGTCCTTGCCGCCGACTTCCTTCCAGTTGTTCACCTTGCCGGTGAAGACGTCCTCGGCCTGCTGGGCGTTGAGGCTGGTGACGCCGACGCCGGGGTGGGCGATCAGCGTGAAGGGCTCGATGACGAGGTTGTAGTTGCGGATGCCGGACTTGTCCTGCTCAGGGGTGGCGAACACATCGGAGATGCCGATGGTGCAGCCGCCGCTGACGACCTGGTTGAGGCCGGTCATGGAGCCGCCGCCGCTCACGGCGATCTGGACGCCGGGGTGGGACTTCATGTAGTCCTCCGCGGCCTGCTTGACCAGGGGGCCAAGGGCGGTGGAGCCCATGACGGTCACCGTCTGGGCGAATGCGGCGGGGGCCAGCAGGAGCGCGGTCAGGGCCGCGCGGACGAGGGAACTGGACTTCATGGATGCCTCCTTCATGGGTCCAAGCCTGAAGGGGGGGTGTGAACCCCCAAGTCGTCTGCTGTGACATCACTGTAACTTCGCCTTCGATCCCGCTTGCCCCGGGGGGAACAAGTTGTTTTAATGTCTGAAGATCCTGCGGGTAGATCGAGGCAACCGCCTCCTGACCCCGGGGATTGGTCCCCCGTTTCCATCCGGGCGGCCGAAGCCAGGGCAGGGCCCCCTTCGGCATCTCGACCTTCCATCCCCCATCACCATTCCAGGGCCGCCGGGCCCGCTTTGCGCCAGCCGCGGTCCGCGGCCTCCGGCCCCAGAGGAGAATCCTTGAAACCCAATAAAATCATGATGATCAATGCCACGGACCCGGAAGAGATCCGCGTGGCGACCCTGATCGACGGCGTGCTCTTCGACTACGACGTCGAGTTCCTGCACAACGAGAAGATCAAGGGGAACCTCTACAAGGCCAAGGTCGTCCGGGTGGACACCAGCCTCCAGGCGGCCTTCGTCCACTTCGGCGGCCAGAAGAACGGCTTCCTGCCCCTGGGCGAGCTTCCCCGGGACATGAGCGGGGACGGCCGCCGGGGCCGCATCCAGGATGTCCTCCAGCGCGACCAGGAGATCCTGGTCCAGGCCGTGCGCGAGGAGCTGGGCTCCAAGGGCGCCATGATGACCGGCCAGATCAGCCTGGCGGGCCGCTACCTGGTCATCACACCCGGGAATCCCGTGAACGGCATCAGCCGCAAGATCGAGGGCACCGAGGAACGCCGCCACTTCAAGCAGCTCATCGATACCCTGGACATCCCCTCGGACATCGGCGTCATCGTGCGGACCGCGAGCCTGGGCGTCACCAAGGAGGACTTCCAACGCGATCTGGAATACCTCCTGGACATGCACAAGGAGGTGCTGAACCGCTACAAGCACCGCCACGGGCCCGGCCTGGTCTGGCAGGAGGACGACGTCGTCACCCGCACGCTGCGGGATGCCTTCACGGCGGACATCGAGGAGGTCCAGATCGACGATCTGGACACCTTCCACGCGGCGCAGTCCTTCTTCAAGCGCACCATGCCCCAGCACCTGGAGGTGCTGAAGCACTACACGGGGAAGAAGCCCCTCTTCTCGCGGTTCCAGCTGGAGGAGCAGATCGACCGCGTCTACGGCCGCAAGGTGCCCCTGGCCAGCGGCGGGGCCCTGGTGCTGGACCAGACCGAGGCCCTGGTGGCCATCGATGTGAACAGCGGCAAGACCTCCGGCGACGGTGTCGAGGACATGGCCTTCAAGACCAACATGGAGGCCGCCGAGGAGGTGGCCCGCCAGCTGCGGCTGCGCGATCTGGCCGGCCTGATCGCCATCGACTTCATCGACATGAAGCGTGATTCCCACATCCGCTCGGTGCAGGACCGCCTGGTGGACTGCCTCAAGGCGGACAAGGCCCGCATGGAGGTGGGGAAGATCAACCGGTTCGGCGTTCTGGTGATGACCCGCCAGCGCATCCGCCCGAGCCTCCAGCACGTCAATCACGAGACCTGCCCCACCTGCGCGGGCACCGGCAAGGTGAAGACCATCGAGGCCCTGGCCCTCTCCGTCGTGCGGCGTCTCCACGGCATCCTGGCCAAGGGCGGCATCGGCGAGATCCGGGTGAAGCTGGCCCCCGCCATCGCCACGGCCGTGCTGAACCAGAAACGGCGCGAACTGGCGCAGATGGAGGAGCAGAGCGAGGCGCGGATCCTCATCCAGGCCGACTGGTCCATGTCCTATGGCGAGATGACCGCCGAGGTGGAGCGCGCCGAGGAGGTTCCGGCGGAGAAACATGCCGCGAAACCCCAACGCGAGAAGGGGGCTCCTCCCGAGGAGGAGACGGTGGTCCTCGGTGGCGACAGTCCCATCTCCTTCGACAAGGCCCTGGGCGATGGCGCCGCCAAGGATGCCCGCAAGGAAGCCTTCAAGTACGACCGCCGCGACGTGCAGCGGGCGGCTCTGGATGAGCGGGAACGCCTGAGGGCCCTGTTCGAGAGCGCCAAGCCCGAAGACGAGGAGACCACCGAGGAGGAGGGCGGGGAGGACACCGAAGGCAAGGGCGAGGGCGCCAAGCGCAAGCGCCGGCGCCGGCGGCGGAAAGGCGGGGCGGATCGCGCCGTGGAGGCCCAGGGCGCAGGGAATGGCGCTCCTGAGGCTTCCGGTTCCGAGGCCGGGTTCGAACCCATGCCCGAACCTCCGAAGGCCACGGCAGACCTGGTCGCCAGCCTGCTGACGCCGAGTCCGCGCCCGAAGCTGGGCGCAGCTCCGGCACCGGTCGCGGAGGCCGCGCCCGCCAAGCCGAAGCGCACCCCGCGGGCCAAGGTGGCCGTGGTCGAGGCGGTTCCGGCCGCTCCCGAACCGGGCGCCGAGCCGATGGCCCCCGCTGCGGAGAAGCCCACCAGGGCGAAGGGCCGCACCCGGAAGACCGAACCCGCCGGGGAGGCCTCCGCCGAGACGCCCACTGAGGCCCCGAAGGCCAAGGCCGCCCCCCGGGCGAAGAGGGCTCCGGCCAAGAAGCCCAAGGCCGAGTAGGCCGTGCCCGCCCTCTACTGGATGGCTCCCCTCGCCTCCCTGGCCACCCTCCTGGGTGGCTGGGGAGTCGTGCGATTCCTGCAGGGGCGCGCCCACTACATGCGCCTGCTCTCCGGCGTGGCCGCGGGCTACCTGCTCTCGGTCACGCTCGTGCGTGTGATCCCCGAATGCCTCGAATCCGCCGTGGGCGGCGAGCGGAACGCCTTCTGGGTGCTCGCGGGCTACCTGATGGTGCATGTGATGGAACACGGCATCACCCTGCACTTCCATTACGGCGAGGAGACCCATCGCGGCTCGGCCATCAGCGGCGTGATGGCCCTGGTGGGGCTCTCCCTCCACAGCCTCATGGATGGCGTCTCCATCGGCGCCGCCCTGGCCATGGGCAGCAACCTCGGCCCCCTGGTGGTGCTGGGCATCCTCCTCCACCGGATTCCGGAGGGCGGAACCATCGCCTCGATCTTCCTGGTGCGCGGATTCGGGAAGCGCGGGGCGCTCCTGGCCGCGGCCACCCTGGCCCTGGCCGCGCTGCTCGGGGCCACCGGGCAGGCGATGCTGCATCTGCCCACGGGCCCCACCCTGGGACTCACGGCGGGGTTGGCCCTGTATGTCGCCAGCTCGGACCTGCTGCCCGAGGTCCAGAAGGAACCCGGGCCCCGCGGCGCGATCGCCCTGCTGGCGGGCGTCGCCATCTTCCTCCTGAGTGCGCGCTTCCTGCCGCACGTCCACTGAGGCGGCCATGGGACGGGGGCGGAGCAGGGGCCTGGCGCTGGGGGCGGTGGCCGCGGCCCTGACGGCCCAGGGCCTTCCGACCATCCCTGATCTGCCGCCCTTTCTGGCTCCGACGCCGGCCGAGCTGCTGCCCCTGAGGCCCTTTCAGCTGGACCTGGGTCCCGGTGGCGGGCGGGTGCCCTTCGACTGGCGGGGGGACAAGGTCAGCGAGGAGGGCGATACGTGGGTCCTGGAGCAGGGGGCCATCCAGGCCGACGGCATCCTCCTGCTGGCCGATCACATCGAGTACAGCATCCAGGAGGGCCTGCTGGAGGCGGAGGGCCACATCCGTCTCGAGGCCCCCGGGCTGCGCCTGCGGTGCGAGCGGCTCCGCATGGACTGGAAGCGGCGGTCGGGCGAGGCCTGGGCCCTGCAGATGGATCTGCCCCCGAGCTGGACCCTGCGCTCCGACCATGTGGCCTTCACGACCCTGAAGCTCTGGGATTTCCAGGGGGTGGAGCTGAGTCCATGCCCCGAGGAGAAGCCCGGCTGGAAAGCCAAGCTCACCAGCCTGAAGGTCAACCTGGACGGTTTCGCCACCCTCTGGAATCCGCGGATCCAACTCCGGGGCCTTGGACCCGTCCCCATCTTCTACCTGCCCTACGCCCTCTATCCGGCCCAGGCCAAGCGCACCTCGGGCCTCCTGCCGCCGACCCTGGGCGCCTCCAGCTCCTTCGGGACCCACGTGGGGCTCTCCTACTACCAGGTGATGGGGGATGCAGCAGACGCCACCTTCTCGCCCGAGTACTTCAGCAAGGAGGGCATGCTCTGGGGCGGCGAGCTGCGGTGGCAGCCGGATCCCACCCACTATGGCGCCTTCTCGGGCCAGACCATCCACCAGCGCACCCTCGGCATCCAGCGCTACCGGTACTCCCTGAAGGAAGTGTGGCAACGCGAGGACGGCTGGCAGCTCACCGCCGACGTGAACCAGGCCTCCGACAACCTGGTGGATGCGGATTTCGGGAAGGGCCTGGGCCGGCTGGGCGCCCCGAGCTTCGACTCCGCCCTCTACCTGGGCCGGAACACCACCTTCGGCAGCCTCAGCCTGTCCATGGCCGAGCAGCGCTCGTTCTTCTACACCACCCAGCAGGGGGATCCCTTCTACAGCCCGGATTTCCCGGCCTCCCTGCGGCGCCGGACCCTGCCCCAGGCGGAATTCCGGTTCTTCCCGGTGCCGCTCCTCGGCCCCTTCTACCTGGACGGGGGCGTCCGCCTGGGCCGCTTCGCCTACCTCATCGACAGCACCGCCACGGCCCCCTCCCAGAACTTCGCCTGGGGCCGGGAGGACGCCGCCACGCGCCTCCACGGGCGCCTCGGGCAGTGGGGCCCCTTCCGGGCGGACCTGGAAGTGGGGGCGCGGGTGACCCACTACTCGGACACCCTGCGCTACCCCATCTTCGACCCCTCGGCCGGCACCAACGGCAGCGCCGTGGATCCCGCGGCCCTGTCGGCCTACAGCCCGTTCCAGGTCGACGGCCCCTCGGCCACCCGGCTCGTCGGCTCGGAACATCTCCGGCTCTCGGGCCCCCAGGTGGGGCGGACCTTCCAGCACTTCTCCCTGCTGGGCTACTCCGGCGAGCTGAAGCACATCCTGGAGCCCTATTTCGGGTTCACCAACACCAGCGGCTACGCCGAAGCCGGAGCCGTCCCTCGCTTCGACGCCGTGGATTCCACCCCGGGCGTGAACGACAGCGCCTCCGGCGAGCGCAGCCTGGAACTGGGCCTCAAGCAGCATTTCCTGGGCCGCCCGCTGGGCGGCGGCTCCTTCACGGACCTGGCCCGCCTGAGCATCTCCACCCGCTACTATTCCACCCCCATCATCCTGAGCGACGGCCGCTACAAGAAGGGCTGGGCCTCCCTCGACACGGACCTCAGCGTGGAGCCTGACGAGCGGTTCCGCATCAATTTCAGGCGTTCCTCGGACCTGGGGGCGGGCGGCTCCGACAACTCCCTGAGCCTGGACCTGAAGTCCAAGGATGCCAGCCGGCTGAGCCTCGCCTACTTCTCCACGGGCATCAACCGGTTCCTCGTGCGCCAGCAGGGCCTGCAGGTGGGCGGCATCCACCGCCTCTGGGACGACCGGATCCGGGTCGAGTTCTCCGCCAGCTACGACTTCCGCACCCACGGGTTCTCCTCCAGCCAGGCCGCCCTCGCCTACGTCGAGCCCTGCGTGGCCTATATCCTGAAGTTCACCCACGTGGCGCTGAACACCAACCTCGTGTCGGGCGGGCGTGAGGACCGGCTGGATCTCACGCTCTCCCTGCGGGGGATCGGCGATCTCTTCAGCTATCGCCGCTGAAGCCCCCGCGCGGGGTCCCGGTCCCCTCCGCGACCACCACACGGTTCCGGCCCAGAGCCTTGGCCTGGTACAGGGCGCGGTCCACGGCCTCCACGAGCCCGGTCGGCCCCAGTTCCATGGGCCCGCCCACGCCGAAGCTCATGGAGGGGAAGATGCTCTGGCCGCCGGGCAGGAGGAAGGGCTCCTCGTCGATGCGTCGCCGCAGCTTGTCGGCCACTTCGGTCCCCGCCCTCAGGGAGGTCTCCGGCAGCAGCACGGCGAACTCCTCGCCGCCGATGCGGAAGGCCAGGTCCGATTTCCGGAGGGCGGCGCGGAGCCGGGAGGCCATCTCCCGGAGCACCTCGTCGCCCACGGGATGTCCAAAGCGGTCGTTGATGAGCTTGAAGTGGTCCACGTCGCCCAGCAGGAGCACGAAGGACCGGCGGTGGCGCTCCCACTGGCGGACGGCGTGCTCCAGGTTCTGGTCGAAGGCCCGGCGGTTCAGGAGCTCGGTGAGGGGGTCCGTCAGAACCTCGTTCCGGAGGGCCGCGGCCTCGATCTCCAGCATGCCCCGCCGCTCCCGCAGGTCATGGATGGCGGCTTCATACTCGGCCTGGATCCGCTTGATGTGGGCCCACTCGATGGCCCGCTTGCAGGCATGCAGCAGGCGCGGAGCCGAGAGGGGCAGGCCCAACCAGTCCGAGACTCCCGCCAGCAGGAGCTTCCGTTGCGCGGCCTCGTCCCGCACCTGCCCCAGGAGGATGGTGTAGGGCAGGCCGCCGGATTCCCGGAGTCCGGCGAGCAGGTCCATGGTCCGGCGGACCCCGTGCGACAGCCCCAGGAGCAGGACCGGCGCCCGCAGCACCAGCTGGGCCTGGGGGGCATTGCGGAAGGGGGGGGTGTGGATCTCCATGTGGAAGTGCTGGAGCAGGTCCCGGGCATGCTGGGCCAGCCCCGCGTGGAGCCCCAGGGCCAGCACGGGGACCCGCGGCGACTCCCCCCGGGAGGCCGCCCCTGCCATCACCGGGCCCAGGTGGTTCAGCAGCTGCTGGATGGTGGCGGTCGAACCGATGAATCCATCTCCCTCCACCGCCTGGAGGGCCTGCAGGTCCTCCTCCTCCGCGGGATGGTCGAGCACCAGGAAGATGGGGAGATTGCTGAACAGGATGCGGGACTCCCCGCGGAGGAGTCGGCACAGCCGGTAGCCGTCCATGGGGTCCCCCAGGGCGTCCACCAGCAGGACGTGGGCCTCATCCCAGCTTTCATCCGCCAGGGCCACCAGGGGATCCGGAGCGTGGAGCACCCGGTGACCGGCCCCCTCGAAGGCCATGCGGAGGCGCTCGACGAGGTCAACATGGCGGGAAATGACCAGTAGGTTCATGGCGGGCCGCGGCTTCGCCCATCATGGTAGGTCGGGTAGGGTCGGATATCAGGAGAAAAAACGGCGCGTGATGCGGCGGTGCAGGCCGCAGGTCAGCTCGTAGGGGATGGTTCCGAGGGCCGAAGCCAGCCGTTCCAGGCAGTGGGGGGCTGCCGGATCCGCACCGAACAGGACCATGGGGTCCCCTGGTGCCACGGGCATGTCCACAGGGAGGGCCACGGTGAGGTAGTCCATGGAGACGCGGCCTACCACCGGGAAGGTGCGCCCCTGGTAGCCGACCACGGCCCGATTTCCCAGGTCGCGGCGGTAGCCGTCGGCGTACCCGCAGGCCAGGGTGGCGATCTGGAGGGGGTGGGGCGCCACGAAGGTGCGGCCGTAGCCCACGGTGGTGCCGGCGGGGACGGTCTTCACCCGGGCCACCTCGGCCACCAGCTCCAGGGCGGGTTCGAGGCCCAGGGCCCGTCCCTCGGGGACGAGCGAGAGGCCGTACAGCGCCAGCCCCGGCCGCACGTGGGTGTCGTCGCCCAGGAGGCCCCGCAGGCAGGCGTCGCTGTTGCCGTGGTGGCGCTGGGCGGGATGGATGCCGGCCTCCCCGAGCTGGGTGAGGCAGGTCTCGAAGACCCGGCGCTGGCGGTGGGCGAAGCCCTGGTCGGGGTCGTCCGCCGTGGCGAAGTGGCCCATGGCCCCCTCGATCCAGGGCGACAGGTCCCGCAGGGCCGGGAGGCAGTCGCCCAGCTCCGAGGGCAGGAACCCGAAGCGGCCCATGCCCGTGTCCAGCTTGAGATGCAGCTTGAGGGGATGGTCGGGCAGCAGGCGGGCGTAGTCTGCCAGGTGCTCCGGCCCCACCAGCGCGATGGTGAGTCCCTCGGCGCTGGCGGCGGGAACGGCCTCCGGGCGGAGGCCGCCGAGGACGAGAATCGGGCAGGCGACCCCGCCCTGGCGCAGCTCGAGCCCCTCCTCCAGGCTGGAGACGGCCAGGCCGGCGGCGCCGGCCTCGGCCAGGGCCCGGCCCACGGGAACGGCGCCATGCCCGTAGGCGTTGGCTTTCACCACGCCCCAGACTCCCCGGCCCCCGGCGGCCTCCCGCACCCGGGTGAAGTTCCGCGCCACGCGCCGGAGATCCACCTCGGCCCGGAGCGCCCGGCCCTCGGGGTGCCGCTTCAGGGGTTCCAGGTGCTGCTCATTCACTCCGCGAGGCCCTGTTCGGCCAGCCAGCGCTCGGCGTCGATGGCGGCCATGCAGCCGCTGCCGGCGGCGGTGATCGCCTGGCGGTAGGTGTGGTCCTGCACGTCGCCGCAGGCGAAGACGCCGGGGATGGGGGTGCGGCTGGAGCCCT